>SDBT01008729.1_pt1 | contig 16516 bp, 12 predicted proteins | sample 2277101 | NCBI WGS metagenome assembly SDBT01 (sample SAMN10404973, study PRJNA504765) | marine sediment metagenome | isolation source: marine sediment core GS10_PC15, 103 cmbsf | place: Arctic Ocean: Southern Knipovich Ridge | collected 2010 | reverse complement strand
CTACAGAAACCCGTACGACACGATCCAGGCAGCCGCTGACCAGGTGAACCCAGGCGACATCGTGTATGTCAAACCTGGACCAGAACCGTATAAAGAGGCCGTTCAAATCACGCGGAGCGGCACGGCTCAAGCCCGCATCGAATTCAAAACCTTTCAGGGCCAAGCAGTCACGATCGACGCCGAGAACATTCGTGGCTTCTGTGTCTCGATCGGCCAACCCCAGGGTGGAGCAGGCGACTATGTCACGTTCGACGGTTTTGTGTTTAAGAATGCCCGGATGGATGGAACCTTGGGACGCTTGGTTGCAGTGAACAACACGAAGAGCACTATTATCCGCAACTGCGAGCTTCTTCGCGACGACTATCCCGGCTTCCCCGGACCGATTCCCGACGCGTTCGCATCCAAGGGGCTCGTCATCGAGGGCCCCGCCACCGATGCAATCATCGAATACAACCACATCCACCATTGTGCCGCTCGAGGCGCTGTGCGCCCGATTCTTAACGACGCTTACAACCTTCCCGGCCCCATCGGCACGATTATACGCTGGAATCACGTCCACCACCTGAACTTCGAAAGCGAAACCGAACAAAATCATGCCCTCGGGTTAGGGTCGGGGTCCGGCTCATCCGGGACTGTCATAGAATACAATGTCATACATCACTGCGACGACGGAGGCATTTCCTCGAATGAGAGCGCTGGCCATATCTTTCGTTACAACATCGCATATCTCAACAACGCTCGCGGGTCGCCCGGTGGCAATGGGATTGGAGTAAAGACTAAGCCCGACGGCGTCAGCGTGACGACGGGAACCGATATCGTCGTCTACAATGTAGCCTTCCTCAACAAGGCCACCGGAGTTGAAATAAACTGGCTGACGGGTGGCATAGGCAATCCCATCGTCGCCCACAATGTTTCCTACGCGAATGGGTTCAGGGGAATAGCGGTTTCGAATCTCACCGATCCTGCCGAAGCGGTCATCGTCATGAACAACATCTCACTTGGCAATGCCTCACAGGATATCCGATACAGCACTGGGCTACCGGACGTTCGTGATTTCAACTTCGTTGGGGACGGTGGCTTCAGTCCGGCAGTGAGCCCCCACTCGATCTCCAATGGAAACCTGAGCTTTGGGGGCATAGCACAGTTGTCCATAGACCTCAACGATGACGGTACGCCGGACGTACTCGACCCGCTTAATGATCCGATTGCATACCCCGGGGTGTTCCCGGATCCGAGGGATGTTGAGAGCCAAATCGTGTATGCTCGGGAGCAAATCGCTATTATCTTCGAACTGGATCAGACCTCCGTGGCGATCGATGCTGGATTCGACATGAATCTGGGATTGCTGGATTTCCTCGGTAACGGCCCATGGGATGACCACAACCGCGATCCCTTTCCCGGCGAGCCGGGGACGGGAGTGTATGACCTAGGACCATTCGAGTATGTCGGCATCCCATGAATCTAGGTCACACGCCTAACCGTTTTTGTACCATGACGACTAGGGTCCACGCAAGGTTTCGAGTTAGCATTGTCGGTGCGGCGCATCTGGCGCTGGCCCAGTGGCACAGGCGGATGTTCATTCTGAGCCCTTCCAACAGCGGGGTCTTCAAGCCGAACGTGCAGTACTTGACGGTCTTGCTCACGAGGCCACGTGAATGCAGCATTGCGAGGGCACTCCGTTCCGTCCATTGGAACTGATGGTATGGGGGGCGCGCATCTTGGCTGGGACCGCCAGTGGCTGGAGCTGATTTGATCAACCGGCGAAGCGGGTGGGTAAGGCATCGCTCAATACGATGCATGCGCCTGAAGAGAGAGGCCCGGTTGGGAAACGAGACCACAAGCCAACCGCCCGGACGTAGTACTCGGGCAACGCTCTTGATGACCTGCTCAGCTCGTGGGATGTATTCGAGAACACCAATCAGCGTAACCACATCCACTGAGCACGCACGCAGAGGAATGTGTTGTGCATCCGCGACGGTGAACGAAGAATCCGGATGAGCGGCGGACGCCGTCCGCACCATCCCCTCGGCGAAATCCATTCCGGTAACGCGGAACCTGCCAGCCGGTAATGCAGAAAGAACGTGCCCGCTTCCACACCCAACATCAAGGAGCAACAACCGCGAGGCTGGACTTGGGGTCTCACTGATCACGCTTAGGAACTGCCGAACGATTCGAGCTCGAAGTATTAGGTCGAGCTGCCCAATAGACGTCACAGGTGTTTTGTACAGATTCGCCCATTCATCAGACTGCCCGTCAAAGAGCTCTTGCACTCTCGCGTATTGGCCCTCCCTTCCTGGATCTTCGCACATGCCCGCAGGCTTTGGTAGTGTCTCCGGGTCAGTCTTTCGTGACTCAATCATGTGGATATGCTCCCAACGCCCACCAAGTCGGCCGCAGATGCCCTCGGGCGACTCCAAACCCCCGATACTTCGGGAGGGCAACCGCAGAATCAACCGGTGTTTCCGCCATGCTGAATGTTAGAAAGCGCCATCACAAACGCGTCTGTCGTCGCCTTAACGGTGTGGTTGGCCAGAACGTAGTTTCTCGCCTGCCGAGAACACACGTCCCAATCGGAATGCGACGCAATGAGGTGCTTTGCGGCGCATGCTAGGTCTGCAACAGTGCTGCCCACGATGCCAAGACCGCGCGTGGAGACAAGTCCGTCGGAATCCACCGTGGTTATTGTCGGTATGCCGTGGCTCCAGGCCTCCATGAAAATCGATGGGAAGCCCTCCCACTCTGACGTCAAGACCAGAAGCCGTGCTCGATCGTAGAACGGCGCCATTGCTGCGCGAGCGACGCGTCCGTGAAAGGAGACGTTTGACAGAGCCGCACCACGCTTGATCAACGAATCGGCGTATTGCGAAGGCGTGTTCGCACCGCCAACAACGTCGCACTCAAGTTCGGGACACATCTCGGCGAGGTCCAGAAACCACTCCAGTCGTTTCTCGGGCGAGAAACGCCCTACCCACAATAGCCGATGCTCCGTGTTAGGCCGGAGGGTCTCTCGGCGCGTCTCCCCGTTCGTGAAATCGGCAACACAGGGACGAACCAGTGGCGCTTCCACGTCCCAGTTTTGTCTCAGGAGCCTCTGCTGGGTCACCGTCTGGGCAGCGATGAGATTCGCTTGTCGCAGGCCGAAACGGCGAAACAAGCGATTGCGAACACCAGCTCGCTGGCGCAGGCTGCGATCACAGTCCGAGTCTGTCATTACGATAAAGACGAAGTGGCGCTTTCGCAAGCGGCACCAAACCGCCACCTGCCCAGTGAGTTCTCCGGCGACGGACTGACAGTAGATGCTCGCGTCGGCTCTCCTCATGGCTGCCCAGAGGGAAGACCAGCGTGGATGGAAGAAGCGAAGGCCGCGGAGGCCTGCCTCGCGCGCACAGGTCTTGTACACTTTGATACCGTTGCAGTCTTCTCCATCCGGCTGACCCTCGTCCCACGTAACGAAGCTGACGGGATAACCCCGGTCGCACAGTCCGTGGGCTAGGGCGGCCACCTGGATTTCGGCCCCGCCGATGTGGCCTGAAACGGTCCGGCCGGAGACCGCGTCGTAGGCATTCGGCAAGACGAAGCAAATACTGGTCTCTTGAACGTCCTTCGAGATATGACTCATTGGTTTGCATCACTCCTTGCGGAATCCACAATGATAGGTAACACTCCACGCAAGCATATTATGCGATTCACTAAGCGGGAATGTAGGGAACGAAGTTAGGGTTACCCGCTATTGCCGTTTTCGGTGGCGCACATTCGTGCGGCACTTCAGGTTGCCTCCCCCAATATTGGCAACATCAGCGAGTTGCCACCTGCATGCCCCGATCAATGAAGCATGCTTCACGTCGTTCAGAAGTCAATGGCACCTGCAATCCGCCTCCCTGCGAAAGGCACTCTCATGCCGCGGCGACTTCACTCATACCTTGAACACCATCCGCTTTGCCACAATCAGTCTTCACTGAGCAGACCAAGCCCACGTTGTAGATCGCCTAGGCCCGATGCGAGCTTTCGGAACACGGCATACCGGGTATGGGCATGAATGCGCTTGAGTTCCAGAAGATTCGTTCGGTTTGGACGGTTGAGACCTTCGATGGTCGTAAATCCTACCCGATATCCCGCATCGGCCAACGCCGACCGCGTCCGCGAATCGAAGTCTCCCGGCCCGCCATTGGGATAGCAAAAGGATACGACCGGGCTGCCACAAAACTCTTCGAGCTCCTCCTTAGGCTGAGTGAGCTCAACTCGGAGCTGAACATCGGAAAGCGAGGTCATGATCGGGTGAGTTACGCTATGAGCAGATAGCTCGACTAGATCGCTGGCCAGCATCTCACGCAGTTGATCCACCGTTACGGGCGAGAACTCCCGGACTGGCTGGTCAGGCACGTCAATGCCAGAAGCCGCGATGAGTTCGTTGAGCTTGGCTTCGCGATCTACCGCGCTGATATGCTTGAGCACTTCGAGGAAGCTCTTGTGACATCTCAACGAAGATAGCGTGAACCGCCGATCCGCGACGGATACCTCGATTTCAAAGGGCAATCGGCTTATTATCCAACTGACCTTATAGAACCATAACCACTTCCCCCGAAAAACGAAATCCGTCGGCACCGCGATCGTGATCGGAACCGCCAGTTTCCGGGCAACCGGGAAGATCGTCTCGTAGGCGCTGATGTGACCATCATCAACAATGACCATTGCTACCCGGCGTGATTCGCCGAAACCGTTCCACTGAGAGGGCGTTATCAACTTGTAGTGCTGACGCAGGTAAACAAGATCACGCTCAATAGTCTCGTGCGTGATGCGTTCTTCCGGTGTGGCGATGTGATACGTCAAGACTAGTAGCTGATCACGCCGATCGAGTGCGGAATAGCACTGGGAGGCTAGCAGCACGAATGCGTCTCTCATTCCCTTTTCAACCTCACGATGAGACTTGATGTGATCCAGGATATCGAGCGACGGTACGCGAAGCGGTCCATAAATCGGGTCAGCAAACCTCTGCCTCGCCACCATCGTTTGCGGCGATGAATCTCCTCTCATCGCTCGAAGTTACCATCAGAGTGCCCCCGAACCCGTTTGGGACTGCCCGTCCCCCATGTTCATGGTTGCCAGATCCAGGGGACAACTGACCTGACCCTCAACATTGTACAACTTCTTGACCGACAGGCTCCAAGTTCAGCTAGTCGCGGTAAGAGCGGGTGGCCGAGTGGTTCGCCAACGGAAGATCATGAACGCTCGATGTAAACGGATTTCGTAGGAGCTAAAACGAAAACCCGCATGACGCGGGGCCGCAATGGCTGCACCGTTGCTTTGATCGGCAAGAAGGTACAATTCTGCAAAGCCGCGACGGCGCAGGTCGCATGCGGCCCGGCTGATCATTGCCGGGTAGATTCGGTTGCCGCGCCATTCTGTTCGTGTAATTGCGTCATAAAGGAACGCCGCGCCCGCTGGCAGGGGGAATGACGGATCCGAGTCCATAACGTGCCAACCGTCAAACCCAATCCACAAGTAGCCCAGCGGCTCCTTATCCAGGAATGCGACATAACTTATATGCCGGCGGCTCCACCTTCGACTCCAGTCAATTGGGCGACCCTTTATCAGGTTCAAGTCCTGATCAATAGCCATATTACTTGAATCGAAGGCTTGAATTGTTGCATCGACCCGCGGTTGCACTTCCCGTGCCGAACCTAGTGAAAGCACGCCGAAGCGCTGAACGGACCGGTAGTGTATGAAAGATCGTGTTTTCCTCTTAAGTACTCTCAGCATGCAATCTCCCATGCGGCGCAACAGCAGCAGGATCGCACGACCGGGCCGGATGGCCCTCCGCGGCTTGCGGTGCCATAGGACGAGGGATTAGCCCATTCTCTTGTTCAATCAAGTTGGCAATCACGAAGGTACTTGCCTGTCGGCCACACCTCCTTCGCAAATAATAATGTGTTCAAGGATTTGCGCCGTCCAATGAAGAAATCATGTCCGAGCCGCTGCTCGCCCAGCCACCGCCTCTTGTGTTCGGTCTGTCCGCCCAAGAAGTCGTAAGAGGTGACACCCTCGTCAATAAGACGCGCGATCACAAGGCCGCGCAAGACGTTTCCAATGCCTTTCGGCGAGTCCGGGTCAAAGCCCTCCTGGAGCTGGTGAAACGTCCCACAGTAGACATAACCGGCCTGCATTGCCTGTATACGCCCATTGATTCGGAGACCATAAAGGCGAAGCCACCCATGCGAAACCGCGGCTTGCGTAAAGGTTCGATAGAACGATGCTACTGCAGGGTTACGGACAAAGGTGCCCAGTTGGCCGACAGACGCCCAGCGCCGGTGATTCAAATCAAATAGCGCGTCAAGAAAGCGGGTTCGTTCCGATTCCGTTCTGCATTCGACAAGCGCGGCGCCCTGCTGATCCATAATGCTCTTGGTGCGTCGGCGAAGCATCGATCGGGTATTCGCGGAGAGTCGCTCGAAATAGGATGCGTATGTCGCAGGCAAGTGAACTACAGAGAAATCAGTATCGCGTTCATGGAAATGGAGCTGCATCCCAGTACAAACGCGTGCAAAGCGTTGCCTCGCACCGGTCCAGCCTGCCACGCGTGGCATCCAGATGCAATCCCAACGGCTGCTTTGATCCAAGAGCGCTTCGAAAACAACAGTCATCGATTCTGATTCGCTGCCGCGGCGGAGAATCAGGTCCGCGTACTCAGAACCGGAAAAAGTGTCTCCGAGAACACGAAGCGTTCGGTAGGAGATCACTCGGAGAAACCGCAAGGTCGTGAGATAAAATGGTGCAATGGCGGTTAGACGCCCTTGACAATCACGCACAATCACAGTGATCAGCGGTACGTTCGGGTGAACGCTATCAAGCCATGCCTTGATCCACTGCCACGTCAGGAAGATTGTATCTGCCGTGGAATCGTGAAGAACGTCGTCCCACTCGCTCGCCAGCGCCGCCAGTCGTGGGCGCTCTGTGATTAGCTCTGCATGTAGCGGCATTTGAGCCGAGGGCTCGCCGCCCGGTCGATGTGAAGTTCTTGAGTCCATCTGCGACTGCCTCCTGCAGCCAACTGCCCGGCTCGGCAGGGCGACTCAGCGGGGCAGCGAGCCGGCTTCGCGCTGCCACTCGATGCTCAGCGGCAGGCCCGCGGTTAGGGGCGTGGTCGGCTCATAGGCCAGGATGCTACGCGCTTTGGTGAGGTCGGCGACGTAGTGGGTAACCTCACCCGCGCGGCTGGGCTCATAACGCACGTCGGGCTCGGTGCCCAGAGCCAGAGCCGCCAGGTTCACCACATCCCCCAGCGTGCTCCCACGCCCGCTGGCGAGGTTGACCGTCTCGTCACGTGCACGTTCGGCCAGCAATGCATCGATGCCGGCCAACACCCCTGAGACACAATCGTCCACGTAGGTGAAGTCGAGGACCTTCTCCTTGCCATAGACTACGATCGGCAGGTTGCGGGCGATCCGGTCAACAAACAGCGGGATGACGCGCTCCATTCGCTGGAGGTCATTATCGTAGCGGCCGTAGACGTTGCTGAAGCGAAAAACGAGAAACGGAAGGCCGTAGCAGCGGGCATACGAATAGACGAACGCCTCGCCGGCTAGTTTGCTGGCCGAGTAGGGGCTTTCGGCCACGACATGGTCCGCCTCCGCTTCGTCGGTTACGTGGCGATGGATGTCCCCATATACCTCACGCGAGCTCGAGAAGATGAGCGGAACGCGTTCCTGGCGACAGTAGTCCAACACGGTGAAGAGCATCTTCACGTTGTCCATGGCCCGATCAGGGTGCTCTACAAGCTCGAACACCTTGGCGTTTGCGGCGAAGTGGAGCACAACGTCCGGCTTCGCGTGCTTCCGGAGATCCTCCGGACTGGCAGTCGCCAAATCGAGAATCCGTGTCTCGATGCGATCGGTCCAGGAGTTGGAACGCTTGTCGATGCCGAGGACGGCTGCCCCACGGTCCAACAAGCCCAAGCCGACGTTGGTGCCGATCTGCCCGCTTGCGCCGGTGATGATGGTGTTCACTCGTCTTTCTCCTGTGTTCCAGCGACCGATAGGTTTCTGGGAAGTTCTTTGCTCAATGGTCCGCCTGCCGGCCGGCTAGACGATGGCGGCAGCCCTGCTACGGCGAGAAAGCGGCACCCTGCCGCCGGGGGCGGCTTGGCGGCCTGGCCCCTCGGGATTGCGACCCATAGGTCGCGGGATTGGGAACCGCGACCCCATGGGCTTGTGAGGTGTAATCCTATGGGCTTTGGGATCCGAAGCTCATCGGCTTGCGGTCCATAAGCCTATGGGCTTGGACGCCGTAAGCCCTGTGGATTGCGATTCCGAGGCCACGACGCACGTCCTATAATGTCGGCCACCTCAGGATCTCACGTAGAGGGGCAGCGTGGCATCCGGGGGCAACCAAAGTGTACCACGAGCGCCCCGCCAGCGACTTCACCGGCGAGACGCCGGTGCCACAAACCCCAATCCTCAATCCGCAATCGCCAATCCACCCATCCGCCGTCTACCCGACCGACAAGGTGGCATCCAGGCGGCCGATGCGGAGCGGGGTCGAGCCGGGCAGGCGGGCACGGACCTCGATGTTGTGGGTTCCCGACACCAGCGTGGGGACCAGGAAGACCAGTTGCGAGGGCTTGTTCTTCTGCACCGTGGTCACCTTCACCTCCGCCCCGCCGGTGGGGATGATGTAGATGCCCTCGTCGGCGGCCGCTTCGTCGTACTTGAGCCGACTGCCGGTGAGCTGGCCGATGTTGCCGCTGGTTAGCTGGTCGTTGGTGGTCTCGGTGGCGATGTCGCGGTATTCGACGGGGTTGGGGGCCGGCTTGACGGCCTCGTCCTTGACCGCCGTGGCGTCGTCGCGGACCGTCTTGCGGATGCGGCTGCCGGGGTTAGCCCCCACGTCCAGCGAGTGGCGGGCGGGGTCGAAGGTGTCGGTGGCGCTGGTGAATACGCCCTTGACCCGCGGGAAGAGCTCGACCAGGCCGCCGAAGTTGACCCGCCTGCCGTCCAAGAGTACCGATTCGCACGCCCCGATAGCATCCTCCAAGACCGCCATGATGTCGGCCCGGGTGGTTGTCGAACCGCGCTCGATCATCCGCCGCACGACCGCGTCGAGATCGGCGCTGTCGGCAGACTGCACGATGGCGGCGTAGTCCTTCGGGTCGGAGGTCAGGTTGTTCTCGAACAGGGCGTAATGAATCGGCATGAGGTGGCTCCTTCTTGGCTGTTAGCTGTTAGCTTTTAGCTTTTAGCTTTTAGCTTTTGGCCGTTAGCTGTGGTTCATGGCTCTTTGCTATCAGTTGACTGTTATTGGCGGGATGCTATCTTCAACCGGCGATCGGCATTCGTCAATCCGCCGGGCCATCCCCTCGCAGGCCCAACTACCTCGGCCGATTCTGTGGGTCCTTGCGAACCATGTCAAGGCCCCCTTGGTGGGTCGCATGCGACCGGTCGGGGACGATGGTCTTGAACCCGCGTCTCGGTTCGTTGGCAGGTGCGGCTGCGCAGGTGAGCCAGGCTCTTGATCCCTGATTTGATTGAGCCAGGCAGCACCCATCGCCAGTACACCATCGCCAGGACCGCGCCGCCGCCGCCCGCACCGAACGCAAGCGCCTGACCCGGCGAGTCGCGCCAGAACCACTGTGCCGCAAGGAGGCAGGTCACTGTGGGCAGAACTGCCACGATCGGGCCGGGAAGCAGGTCGCGGACATAGCGGCGGGCATCCAGTTGCAGAATGCGACAGGCCGAGACGAGCAATACCACACCACTGGCCAGGGTCAGGGGGATCGCCACCGCCAAGGCGGCCCCGACCATGCCCCAGCCCAGTGGGCCGATGAAGAGGAATCCGAGGCCGACACTGACGGCGGCGCCGACCGCCTCGGCCACGGCGGGCACGGCGTGCTTGTGCATGCCTGCGAGGATACAAAACGCCGGCCGTTGGGCGAGAGAAACAAGGTGTCCGACGGCGAGTATGGCCAACACCAGTGGCGCCTCGTAGTCCGCCCCCATCCACAATCGAACGATCGGTCCGCCCATGATCACCAGCAGGGCGACGATCGGCAAGGCGACGTACAAGGCGTATTTCGTGCTCTTGAGGAAGAGCGCTCGCAGCTCGTCCCCCTTGCCTTGAGCATGCAGCACGCTGCTGGCCGGAATGAACACGTATGCGTATTGATTCAGGAAACGCGCGGCGTGCAGAACAAGAGCCCGCTGCCTGGCGTATACGGCCAGGGCCGCGGGGCCGAGGAAGTAGGCCACCAGAATCCCGCTGGTTTGATACAACCCCGAGCGGGAGACTGATTGCATCGCCGACTTGCCGCCGAAGCTCAGCATTTCCCGCGCGACCGGCCAGGATGCCATGCGGGGAGCGACACGGAACTGCGGACAGACCCGCTTGGCGACCACATAGTTCAAGCCTTCCCGCACCAGCGTGCCCGCCAATAAGACGCCGGCCAGTGCCACCAATCGGTGGCCCAGCAGTAAGACCGCGATCATGCCCGCGACTTCCGCGAGCCGCACGCTGATGCGGACCGCATTCCTTAGGTCGAAGCGCTCACAGCCGTTGAGCACGCCGTTCAGGATGCTGAGCGGCAGTTGGATGGCCGCGTTGATCCCGAGGATGAGCACCATCCAGCGCGCGTCCGTGAGCGCGGTAGCAGGCACCGACGGAAGAAGCACCGGAACCAGGGCGGTGAAGCACAAGGCCGCAGCCAGAGCGAGGCCGAAGCTCGCGCTCAGGATCGCCAGGCAGGAGTTGACCGCAGTGTTGAGCGACTCCCAGTCGGCCCGGGCGCGATAGCGGGCAACGTACCGATTTACCGCCCCACCGATGTCCATCGACAAGAACATGGTGTAGCTGACGAGCGACCAGCCCAAATCCCACAGCCCCAGCGTTTCGGCTCCGGCCCGGTCGCCGATCATCCGCGGCAGCACGAAACCTGCCAGCATGAAGACGACCTGTGCGGCCCAGTTGGACGCAATGTTGCGGGCCACCGAGCTGCCCGTCTTCGCAGACGACAGGGTAGCGCTATTCATAGCCGTATTTCCGGTTCATGTCCCCGGCCACGCGCTCAAAGCATGCGAGCTGCTCTGCCGTGAGTTCCGTTTTCCAACGCTCGTCCAGGCGCACCTCCCCCGTTGTTTTCAGACGCATGTAGTTGCCGATGACGTGGTTGCCGGCAGCGAGAAAGTCGGGCTGTTCGATCAATGGGGCCAACCCCGCGAACTCAAACATGGAGCTCAAGACGGCGCGAGGATCGCCACACAGGTCCTCATAGCGTACCCGAGCCCAGCGGTCGTGAGGCAGCGTCGCCAGGCAGCGCTCACAGGCGCGAATGTTGCGACGCCACTCGCTCGCTGCCTTCTTCATGCTCCAGTTCTCGTGTTTCATGTAGCTTAGTGCGGTTCCACGACCGTCACGGACAAGATACACGACTTTGCTGCGTAACGAGTCGATCCGCAATAAGAACTTGAGCCGGTGCGGGTTCTTGGACGAATCCACGAACACCCGCACCCCGTACACGGCCCGAACAGCCTCTGCCAGTGCCGCGTTGCGTTGCTCAATCACCCGCCTTGCGGAACGCCACGCCGGGCTCAGCGCCAGCGCCACGTCTCTGGCCCACTCCAGAAAGGGGCCGCGGTGCTGAATGCGAAGAAGCCGATCCACGAAAATGTGCGACGGGAGTCGGAAATTAGTGCCAAAATGTGCCACGTCGAGACGGTGCCCGCGAGCATCCATCCGTTGGCCGACCCGCTGCCAGAAATCGCACTCCCGGATTCGGGCGCCGCAGGAACAGCGGTATTCGTCGACGTCAACGCTCGCAATGAAGCCCAGGCCCGACGTTTCGCCGATCGTCCCCGCGTCTGGATGCGATGCGAGCAGCAGAGCCAACAGGGTGGACCCCGATCGCGCTGCGCCCAGGATAAGCACTACGTCACCTTCGTCGCGGCATACATTCGTTGAATCAATCATCGGTCCACTCACAACTTCACACATAGAGAACGTGCCAGATGCCACACCGTCACCAGGATGTTCGGCTCCTGACAACGCGCGTCACTTGCCCGGGACATCGTTGCCTTTGCGGCGTGCATCTCTGACCAACGGGGGCCCGTCCCCGGCGCGCGGCTTACGTGCAATCACCAAGAAGCACCTTGTCAGCAGCTCCTCGCGTGAGAACTCGCCGAGTTCTTCCCCAAGCTCGGATGTCAACAGGTCCTCACGTTCATACCGGAATCCCCTGTCCACTCCTTTCTTGGAGTGGTCTTTGCCGACCTGAAACACGTTAAGGACATCAAATGCCCGCGAAAAGGCGGCACGAACATCATCGACCCTTGCCTTGTTAAGATGGTTTGGATCGGTGTGCAGCCTGCCACGCAAGTGACCCCAGGGATGCTCTTCGCACAGGCGCAGCGAAAGATGGCAGCCGGAGAGACAGTAGTAATTGTGATAGAGGTGATACGAGATTCCGCCGGCGGCCGTAACCCGCGACACCTCCGCGACAAACGTATCTAAGTCCAAGACGTGCTCCAGGACGGCGTTGGACAGCACAACGTCAAACTGCCCGTCCTCGAACGGAATTGTCTGTCCGTCGTAGGTGTTCAGTTTGAGCCCCGCATGACTGCTGGATGTCCCTGAGAGTTCACCAACACGACGGTAGTAGGCTGCCAATCCGGTCCGCGCCGCGTACGCATTGAACAGCGAGGCGCCAATACTCTTGCCATGCACGCGGTGGCTACGATACAGCTTGTACAATCCGTCGCGAAAGAATACATCCCGAACATCGAGACCGTGGGCGCTGCACGCGCACTGTGAGTACAGGAGCACGTCCGTGCATCGGTAGCCGCACCCGATGATCAGGACTTTTGCCTCGGCGAGCGGGATAGAAAGCAACTCTTCGATATCAAGCCTGCTCTTGCAAAAAGCATTGGAATAGTCATGTTGAGCCGCCGAAGCCGGTATCGGCCTCAGCAGGCCAATGTAGGTGCGCAGATTAGTGACTTTTGAGAGCAGCCCAAACATCATCGACTCCGTCTTGTCCTGTTGGCCGTCACGTTCTCTTCGTAGGCAGCGCGAGACGCCAGCGTCTCCTTGCTTCGTCGGAACCGCGAGTGATCAACGGCCGGCCGGCACGTTGATTGGTCGGCAAGCGTAGTCGCCCGCACTACCAGCGCACAAGAGCACCAGAAAACCCAGTAGTTCTCATACAGTACGAAGTGCTGCCCACCGAATCCTGCGACCAGCGCCGCAGTGGCCGTAGACACGCCCACCAGGCCGGCCCACTTCAACAGCGGGTCGCGCCGATTGCGAAAGAGCATTACACCGGTCACCAGCAAATAGATGGCCGGCGCAATAATCACCGCGGCGCCAATTACGCCGTGATCGAGAGCCGCCTCCAAGAACCCGTTGTGTGGGTGGGTCTCACCGCCCCCCGCCGCCAAGGAGCGATCAAACGCCGACGACACTACATAGCCGTAACGCCCGTAGCCCAGCAACGGTTCCTCGGCGATCCCGTGGATTGCGGCAGGCCATATGATGTCTCGTCCGGCCATCACGTCGGCCATATTGTGATCGCCGAAGCCTGAGCGATCAAAGCCCTCCAGCATGCGCTCGGTAATCGACGGAGCGAACAGGGCTACGCCGACGACAGCGCAGGCGAGACACCCGAGGATACGTCCGGATCTAGTCAGGAGGCCCACGGCAAATCCCGTCGCCAGGAACGCCAAGAATCCTGAACGCGAGTGCGTGGCCGCCAGTGCCAATAGAATGACGACTGCGGCGGCGAACATGCCGAATCGCCACCGGCGGCTACCCAGCCTGACTTGAACAAACGCAATCAGGATCCAGAACATGGCCGCGCAGTCCTGGGCGATATCGTTGGGATGACGACCCGTCCACTTGGTGATCCGGTGGCGAAACTGCATTCCCCCATCGGCCAGCCCAGTGAGTGGTACCTGTCTATGTACCTCCAAAGCGTAAATGAAAACGGCCGCCATCACTGCGTAGAGCCCGAACGACAACTGGCGCCGATCCCGTACGCCTTCGAGCAGAAGGAGTGCCAGAAAGAGGAATCGCATCGGGCTATAGAAGCAGTCGACGATGACCGACCTGACCGTATAGTACTCATATCCGAGATTTATCAAGGATGCTCTGGGCTTGAACTCGTCGAGGTTGAAGCACAGTCGCGTGATGGCGATCGTCTCGAGCAACAGGTACAGGCCCATGACGATCAGCCAGCCGCGAGGGATGATCCATCGGGGGCGTGCGGTGATTCTCCACCTCAGCCACCCCAGAGTCACGCCCAGGACCATCACCGACCAGTGGTTGATGCCCCGGGCATCGAGCGGGTTGGGCAGCCCGGGGTATTCCGCCAGGGCGGTAAACACGATGACGGCGCACAGGGAGATGAACCAGTCGCGCTGGGCGTACAGGATGACTGCAAACATGAAGATCAGAACGACGTATGTTCTCATCGATCAATCACCCAACCCGACTGCAGCGAGGCGGAGATCCGCACCGGCAAGACATGACGCCGGGAGTGGCCCGACGCGGGCCTTCGTGGTTCATCACCCGCCACAGCGCCGCTCAGGTGTCGGTCCAGGAATCGGAGAGCCAGTTTTGTAGCGCTGCGCGAAGTAGCTCCATACCAGCGATGACCCGTGCCGGAAAAGACCTCAAGCGTTGCCTCGACGCCGGCGGAGTCGAGGGCCTTCAACAGGCGGCGGGACTGGTCCAATGGTACGGCCGCATCGTCGGCCCCGTGAAGGAACAGAAACGGGGGGTCGTCTCGGTCTACGTGCGAGATTGCGGAGGCCCGCCGATAGGCGTCGGGGTCATCTTCAAGGCTCGCTCCGATCAGCTTCTGGGCGCCTGAAGGCACGGTCTTCCAGTAGTCGGCGGTCAAGTCCGTCAGGCCTGAGAAACTCACCACCGCCTGGACTCCGGCCAAGCCATGCGTACCTGTCGCCGGTCCTTCCAACTCGAGCCCGCCGCCGGTCGTGCCCAGGAGGCAGGCCAGATGACCGCCGGCGGACCAGCCGAGGACGCCGATCCGCTGTGGGTCGATGTTGTACTGCTTCGAATTGGCCCGCAGCCAACGAACGGCAGACGCCACGTCCTCAAACTGCGCGGGGAACCTGTGGGCGGGCGCGAGTCGGTATTCCACCGATGCGGCAACGTAGCCTTCTCGAGCAAGTTGCACGATCAAGGGGATGTACTCACTTCGCACTCCACCGTGCCATCCTCCGCCGTGGATGCACAAGACGGCGGGACGAGCGTCGTGACCCTTGTCGGGCATGCAGAGATCAAGCCTGAGATCGGTATCTCCTGCCCGGGTGTATATCAGCCCGTGGTGGCTGCTGATGCCGGGGACCAGATCGAACTGGGCCCGAAAGGCGTCCAAACCCTGCCGGCCCGGGCCCTCCGACCACAGGACGCCGCCGAGGAGCAAGGCCACAACGCTACTGGCTGTCGCGCAGAGGATGATGATCCTTCTCGTGGCGCGGCGATCCGGGGTCTGCACGCCCGACGACGAGGAGTGCTCCGCCCGGCGTCCCCACCGACAGACCAGAAAGCCGGTGAAGCACCCCAGGCCGCCGTACACCGCGCCGTTGATCGCCAATGCCGAGGCCCAGATCTTGGCGATGCGAGCATCCCCAAAGCGGGCCAGGGCTATGGGCAGCCCCGGAACGTTCGCGTGGTCCCCGAAGAAAGCCAGGGCAAGCTGAAGGAAGAACAGGTAAACGGCCGCCGTCAGTCCGACAAGACTGCCAAGGACGGCCCCGTTGCCAGCCAACCGTCCTATTACCTGCAGGCACGCCCACAAGGCGTAAGGGACCAGGATCAGGCATCCAATCAGGTAGAGTCCAAATGAGAAAAGGCCGGTACCGCATATCCTCTCCGTGAACAACGCCAGTGGATATGCCGTGTCCCGGGTATGCACGACACCGAGGAAGGTGGCGAACATCCAACCGATGCCCGCGAGGATCAGAATCCATCTGATACCCGCGGCCCTGTTGAGAATCACAGGCCGCTGGTGGGCGGGCTTCTCGAGTCTACTTGACAACGTCATCGGTTCACTCGAGTTGACGCTCGGGCGCCACTGGCGGCTTGTCCGCCAGTGCGATTCCGGGAGGGCGTCGGACAAGCACACGGGCGACAGTGCGACCATGTAACCAGTGCGACCTTGCGTGCAAGTCCGCGGCCGCCACTGGCGGGCAAGCCGCCAGTGGCACCCGGCGCGCGCATTGATAAACTGAACGAGTGCCTTCGGGTGGTACGGGCGTCCCGCCCGTCGCCGTACGGGCAAGATGCCCGTACCACCCACATGAAACATTCGACTTGTTTATACGCGGGCCCTTAGGGAATGCTGGAGCCACCGGTGCTCACGATCCGGATTGCGGGGGCGATGTCAACATGCCTGGCTCTTTGATTCCGATCCCGAGCCCAGTCTGTCCGTTCGGCCTCCAGGCACGCTTGGCATTGTCCACCCACAAGGCAAACATGAGTACGGTGAATAGGGCGTGGCCATGGTCTTCGC
>SDBT01008728.1_pt1 | contig 16520 bp, 16 predicted proteins | sample 2277101 | NCBI WGS metagenome assembly SDBT01 (sample SAMN10404973, study PRJNA504765) | marine sediment metagenome | isolation source: marine sediment core GS10_PC15, 103 cmbsf | place: Arctic Ocean: Southern Knipovich Ridge | collected 2010 | reverse complement strand
AACCTTCAGGAGAAAACTACTGAATACTCCCGACCCCATCGGCAAATACCGCTACTACAACCGGACAATATGCTGTCTGTACAGAACGGACATACTGCGCCGGGAGAATCTTTCGTTTCTGACAGACAGAGACAAAGGCCTGACCTCCGGCAAAAAGCTGTATTTCGAGCTGCTCGATCGCGGCTACAAAACCGTTGAACTGCCCCAGTATGTAATGGGCCGATATGTAGTACATCTTGCCCACGCAACACAGGTGGTCAACCCGCAGGAATTTAACCTGCGAAACAGAACAAAGAAAAAGTGCTATCGGTTAGTTGACAAAGTTATGTCGTCACAGACCGTTCAGAATATCCTTGCAGATAACTGCCTGGACCGGTAGGATATGCAAAACCGCCGGCAGTATTCCATTTATATCAGGGCCTAAAATCCGGAAACGTTATAAGTTTCACAATAAAACGGTAATGGATAAGGATAGATATGAGTTATAACATTCTGGTAACAGGCGGTGCCGGTTATTTAGATTCGGTACTGGTCCTCAAGCTCCTGCAGCTTGGACATAAAGTTACGGTCCTCGACAACTTTATATTCGGGCAAAATTCGCTTCTGGACTGCTGTCATTATAATACTTTCGAGGTCATACTTGGTGATGCACGCGACAGGGCGCTGATTAAAAGAGCGCTGATTGCGTCTATCCCAATCGGGAGATTTTACTCTTTGGAAAAGGATCTTTCCCCCACCTGATAGACAAAGGGCTGTATGGTTTCTGCTGTCAGGGCCATTTTATCGACATCGGAACCATTGAGTCGTACGGAGAAAAGTATGCTTTTTAACCGTGTAAATGGGAAATCCCGGATAAATGGTGCGTGAAATTCGGGAGCTGGGACGGCAGCTAAGTATTGGAGTTGTGTTTTGGGAGAGGCAAAGTGGAGTTTGAAATGAAGAAAAAGCCGTCGGTTCTGTTTGTATTAGACAAATGGTGCGAGGGCAACCCTAATTATGGTACTTCTGAATGGGAGTCAAATCTATGGGGATCTCTTGAGTCATCTGGTTTAACAACATGTGAAACATTTCATTTTGATGAGTATTATCATCTTTATCAGCAAGCTGGCGATGACGCATTAGTACGAAAATGTCTTGATTATAAACCAGATATGGTTTGCCTGGTAATATATAAGATTCCAGGCTCTGATTTCAATGTACCTACCCTCCGCACACTTGAGATTGTCCGGCATCAATTGAACATTTCAACGGTTGCCATATGGGGAGATTTACAGTCCCCCCAGCAAGTAGAAATATCCAAGATGATTTTACCATTTGTTGATTTTAATGTATGTACTGCTTCAAGTGCAACAGTTTCGCGTATTGATAAATCCCTAAAGACCAGCCAGAAGTATACATATTTTTGGGTCCCAAAAGATTCAAGATGCTTTTACAATCCTGGCACCGAGAGAGACATTCCAATAGGCTATGTCGGCTCTCCCAAATCAGAGAGACTATCAGCAATAGATTCTCTTCGCAGGAGCGGAATTGATGTCTATCAAACTGGTGGGGAAAGACAACAATACATTTCCACTGGACAGTATGCGCAAATACTCATGCGTTCAAAGATCGGATTGAGTTTTTCTCGCAGTGGGCACTCACATGTAATTAATGCTCGAACATTTGAAGCGACTCTGTGTGGAGCTATGCTGTTGGAGGAAGAAGGTTTTGAAACAGCAAAACTATTCGTACCGTTTGTTGACTATGTGCCATACTCATCTCATAAAGATTTAGTTGAGAAAGCAAAATACTATTTAACACATGATCACGAACGCCAGACAATTGCCGATAATGGCTGCAGAAGAAGTCATGAGAACTACTCTGCAACAAGATTTTGGAGGATCGTGCTAAATAGGGCTTTAAAGTCTACAAACAGCGAGCCAGCATTCGATGGGAATACTTTTGAATTAACTCCCGAAAGACTTTCAAAACTGCCTTTGATTCGTAGTCTAAAACTTAGGCTACTAAACCGTGCCTGGTCAAACGTTGTCGTACACACTGGCATTTCCAACCTCCAAAGGTTGGTCAAATGGCCGTTTACAATCATTTCCTCATACACGCGTCCTGCGGAACGATTCTTGCGAACACTAATCAAGTATTCCCTCAAGCGTGCTCTGAAGCGATTCTTGCGAACACTAGTCAAGGGGACCGAAATTTTGAGGCATTACCTTGAAGTGATTGGGGCTTTTTCAGATGAGCACATTCCGCAGGTTAATCATGGCAATAAAAGTGCGGAGATTATTGAAATTGGCGACTTCAATCATACTGCCCCGGACTGTTTTATTTTTACGAATAAATATCTTTCCGTGGATCAAGAGTTTATATCATTAGCGAAAAGAATTCATGGTGAAGGTCCGGCAGCTTTGTCGGTGAGAGAGATGTGGAACTTGTATAATTTAGTCAAGAAAACTAGCGAATTGCAGGGCGACATAGCAGAAGTGGGTGTGTTAAATGGTAGAAGTGCAAAGATTATTTGTGAGACAGAAAACAAGAAAAAGGTCCACCTTTTTGACACGTTTACAGGAATTCCTTTTAATAGCGAAATAGACGCAATAAAAAAAGGCGATGTGCTTGGAGATAGCTTGCCGGTGGTAAAACAATATTTATCAAAGTATGAAAATGTGTTTTTCTATCCTGGAGTGTTTCCTGATACGGCAGCAGGATTAAACGAACAGGCAAGCTTTAGCCTGGTTCATTTAGATGTTGATACCTATAGAACTACAAAGGAGAGTTTGGAATATTTTTATCCCTGAATGACAAAAAAAGGAATTATCTTGACTCATGATTATCGCGCGTCTTATTTGCCGGGAGTAAAGAAAGCATTTGATGAGTTTTTTGATGGAAGACCCGAAACTATTATTGAGCTATGGGATTCGCAAGCAATAGTTGTAAAATGTTAAGTTGGTCATAAAGGACTCAAGGGAAAGAAATTCAAGGGTACTCTTGCCCAGAACCGAAAGCATCTTGAGGATCACAGCTAAATGCTATTCAACCGCAGCGGATATAAGGGTATATACAACAAAGGTAAAAACGAAATTTGGAATCCTTCATTTACTTTGCCTCAGTACGGTTGTGCAGTTATTGACTATGTAGATGATTCCAGCTATATTGCTCCTCATGTAAAAGGTTGCGTCTAGTATGGAGATAATAGTCGAAATAGGTAATGCCGAATAAAAAGATGAGTATGATGAATGAGATGAAACAGGCTATTATTACTGCTGCCGCAAACGCAGGAGAGGGACATATTGCAAGCGCTTTTTCCGTGCTGGATATACTTTGGGTGCTTTATGACCGCGTGCTACGAATTGACCCTCTAAATCCTGATGGATTTGAGCGTGACAGGTTCATCTTGAGCAAAGGACATGCTTCTTTAGCCCTTTATGTTGTTCTTGCAGAAAAAGGATTTTTCCCCAAATCAGAGCTGGAGACTTTTGGCCGTTTCAAAAGCAAGCTTGGAGGACATCCTGATCGGAATAAAATTCCAGGCGTGGAGGCCTCTACCGGGTCTTTGGGACACGGCCTTCCCATGGCTGTAGGAGTGGCAATGGCACTCAGGATTAAGCAAAGCCATTATAAAGTTTTTGTTTTAATTGGTGATGGCGAATGCAACGAAGGAACCGTGTGGGAATCTGCGTTGTTGGCAGCTCATCACAGACTTAAAAATCTTTGCTGTATCGTTGATTGTAATCACTCTACTGATAGGGCTCTTTTGGTAGGAGATCTGGCGGAAAAATTTAAATCATTCGGTTGGGATTACTGTTCTATTGATGGTCATGACCATGCACAAATATATAAGGCATTGTCTGATTTTCCCAAGGCTCGCCCGGTTGCTATTATCGCGGAAACAATAAAAGGGTTTGGTTGCCGTCGCATGGAGAATAACCCGGAATGGCATCACAAAGTGCCCTCTGCTGATGATTTGGCTGAGATTCTGGAGGAACTCGCATGAGTATGCGTAAACAACTGGTCCAAACCGTGGAATATCTATTGGCTGAAGATGAAAGGATAGTCTTATTACTGGGCGACATTGGTGTCTATGGATTCCGAAGAGCCTTTTCAAAGTTTCATGATCGGGTATACAATATCGGCATATTAGAACAATCTACCATAAGCTTGGCCGCTGGCATGTCTATGACAGGATTGATTCCTGTGGTTCACACCATAGCCCCCTTTATTGTCGAGCGATGCCTTGAACAGTTAAAGAATGATTTTTGCTATCAAGGGCTGGGAGGTAATTTTGTCAGCGTAGGCGGCTCATATGATTATGCTGCCTTGGGCTGCACACACCAGTGTCCGGCAGATGTGGGAACGCTCAAGATGCTGCCCGGCATGGAAATAGTCGTGCCGGGGAACACCAAGGAATTTGATCAACTCTTTCGCAAGGGATACTCAAACGGTCATCCCACCTATTATCGGCTGAGTGAGCGAGAAAATCCTTATGGATATGATGTAAAATTTGGTAAAGCTATAGTAATACGGGAAGGTTCCAGTGCTACTGTGGTAGCAGTAGGGCCTGTTTTGAAGGTGGTATTGGAAGCAGTGCAGGGTCTTGATGTTACTATTCTGTACTATACTTCAGTTATACCTTTCGATGGTGATACTCTTAAAGATCACTGTACTTCTGGCAAAATCCTGTTGTGTGAGCCATATTATGTGGGTGGGCTAACTTCAGAGATTATATGTTCAATGTGGCCGACGAAAGTCCTTATTGATTATGTAGGTGTTCCTCTTGAGTTTTTGCATAACTATGGAACTATAGAAGAACATGACGAGTCGATTGGAATGACGCCATTGAGTATTCGAAATCGATTGGAGAAACTGATACATGAATAATCTTTCTGAGAATCCATTGATAGACATAATTGTTGCCGATAGCCGAGAGGTTGTGCAGCGGATTAACTTAAGTGAATTAGAAGGGAAATCAATATTAGTTACGGGTGCTTCTGGCCTGCTTGGTGTTTTTTTTCTTGCCTGTTTGAGGGAGTTAAATCTTGAAGCTCGTGAGCCTGTTCTCGTAAATGCTGTGATACACACCGAACCTCCACCTTATTATAATGAGCTTTTCAAGGGAGCAGATTTTCAGTTTATCCGCGGCGATTTAACTGACACCAGATTTTGTGAAAGGCTTCCTGACGCAGATTACATAATTCACGCCGCTGGCTATGGGCAGCCTGAGCGTTTTATGGAAAATCCTGTTAAAACTCTCCAGCTAAATACAGCCGTTACACTCTCGCTGTTTGGAAAAATAAACCCTCAAGGCAAGTTTCTTTTTATCAGTTCGTCAGAGGTTTATAGTGGTCTTACAACATTTCCTCACAGGGAGTCGGAAATAGGCAGCACAAACACTACACATGCCCGATCCTGTTATATAGAAGGTAAAAGATGCGGTGAGGCAATTTGTAATGCTCACTGTATGCAAGAAGTGCAAGCAGCTTCTGTTCGTCTGGCATTGGCATATGGCCCTGGTACCCGAAAGGGTGATCGGCGTGTTCTTAATGCTTTTATCGAAAAAGGGCTTAATGGTAAGATTGAATTAAGGGACATGGGACATGCAAAAAGAACGTATTGTTATGTAGCAGATGCGGTAGAAATAATGTGGCGTGTTATGCTTTATGGGAAAGAGCCCGTTTATAATGTTGGGGGTAAGTCAAAAACCACAATTGCGGATTTGGCCAGACGAATAGGAAAGATATTAAATGCGCCTGTGGTATTTCCTACCGAAAGCCACGAAATTGCAGAGGCACCTCCCGATGTCTTTTTGGATATGTCCCTGGTGGAACGAGAGTTTAAAAAAACGGATTTTGTCCCATTTGATGTTGGGCTGGCACAAACCATCAAGTGGCAAAAATCGCTTTATAATTGCTAAGGTTCTCTATCAGGTTTTAATAAAAAGGAGAAATGTGCGATGGGAAAAATTTTGATAACCGGCGCAAATGGCATGATGGGTTACGCCTTTAGACAAATGAACCTTCCGGATGCGATATTTCTCGCCCGTGAAGATATAGATTTGACTGATTTTAATTCTATTAAAACAGCTTTTAATCTATTAAAGCCAGAAAAAGTAATACATCTTGCTGCCGTTGTGGGTGGCATTGGCGGAAATATAATCCACTCGGGGGATTTTTTCCGCAACAATATTCTTGTTAATATTAATGTATTAGAAAGTGCCCGCATATGCAAAGTGCAAAAGCTTATATCATATATGTCCACCTGTGTCTTTCCAGACCCTTGTACTTATCCCCTCAATGAGAAAGATATACATAATGGACCACCGCATCCTTCCAATTTTGGCTATGCACATGCTAAACGCATGTTAGAGGTTCAAAGCAGAGCCTACCGGATAGAATGGAATTGTGATTATATCGTAGCAATACCAGCTAATATTTATGGACCCAATGATATATGGAACCTCGAAAACGGCCATGTAGTACCTTCTCTGATTCATAAATGCTATTTAGCCCAAAAAAATAATACCGATTTGGTGGTCTGGGGTAGCGGCAAACCTTTAAGGGAATTTGTCTTTTCCAGAGATATAGCTCAATTATCTCTTTGGGCACTTGATAATTATGAAGAAGACTCGCCGATTATTTTTTCATCTGGTATTGAGATCAGCATCAAAGATTTAGTTGATCTAATTGTCCGAAAGATGAGATTCTCAGGAAAAGTTGTTTTCGATGGGTCAAAACCAGACGGCCAGTTCCGAAAACCTTCGGATACTTCAAAATTACGAAAGTATCTTCCTGATTTTCGATTTACCCCTATCGAAGAAGGGCTTGAGATTACAATTGAATGGTTTCTCTCAAACTATCCTAATGTTAGGCTATAAACAAGGGACGGGATGAATAAAAACGTTTCTGGCCATAAACCAACTTTGAAGATATTGACAGAAGCCGATTTTGAAGAAGTCTTCGATGACACTTTAAGTGAATATGTCAAAATGAAGATTAAAGAATATGATTTTCGCTATCTTAATTTGACACCGACGGAACGCGATGCCTGCATCCGGAAGATAGTGGCTGTTCTTCTTAACCTTAATATAGAAAAAGCAGGAGAACATCGCCTTGAGCAATGGGAAAAGGGATGGGAGGATAATCTTCTTCAATTTGAGGCTATCTCAAAAATCGGGGCCATTATTCCGAGGTATTATGGGAAATATGACATTCTTAGATGGAGACAGGGATTCATTAAACCGGCACACAAAGACTTCGAACGTAATTCGCTTGCTATCATTCAGGATTGGCTTTTTGATAAGTACATGCGCGACGCGGCAACAATATATGAATTCGGTTGTGGTACCGGGCACAATTTATTCCGCGCGAGAAATGTTAATCCAAATGCAAATATTTGGGGACTGGATTGGGCAACCTCATCTCAAAAAATAATTCAAAAACTCGTGCGTGACGGCATGGATAGTAGATTTTTTGCTCGCAGGTTCGACTTCTTTAATCCGGATGAGAGTTTTAACCTTGAGGCCGATTCTGTCATTTGTACGATTGCTTCTCTTGAACAAGTGGGTATTCGATATAAAAAGTTCATTCAATACCTGCTCAGACAGAAACCAGCTCTTTGTATAAATATTGAACCGATTGCTGAACTTCTCGATGAAAGGAACCTGCTGGATTACCTGTCAATACAATATTTTAAAAAAAGAAAATACCTCTCAGGATATCTGAATTATTTGAGACAACTCGAAAAGCAAAACAAGCTGAAGATTCACAGAGCACAGCGCACATTTATTGGCAGTCTGTTTATTGAGGGCTATTCGGTTATCGTCTGGTCGCCTTTGCATTGAAGAACATTTGTTTAGGTGAAAATATGGAGCATAAACCAAAAATATCAATCATCACCGCTTCCAAAAACGGCGGCCGATTTCTGAGACAAACCATAGAATCCATTTTAAACCAAACTTTCACCGATTATGAGCATGTTCTGGTAGATGGCGAGTCCACTGATGATACTCTGACAATACTCAAAGAATATGACCACATAAGATGGATTTCCGAACCCGATAGGCATGCAGATGAGGGATTCTACAAAGCCCTGACAATGGCCCAGGGCGAATATATTATGCTCTGCTGTGTCTCAGACGGTTACTTAAATCAAGATTGGTTCGCAAAATGTATAAAGGTGCTGGATGATGACCCTGAGGTATCCCTGGTCTATGGGCTCGCTCAGTGCATGAGCGAAAAAGGACAACTGGGTAAAGTTGTATGTTCAACCTTTCTGAACCATCTGCCGCCACAGAAAATGGATTGCTTGCCCTTCTGGCTTGGAACCTACTTTCTTCCTCCTGAAAGCACATTCTGCGTGCGTGCTGATGTGTTCAGGAAATGCTTCCCCAAATTCGAATCGTCCGGTCATTTTGTCCAGAACCACGCGCTTTTTGCCTTCAATTACAATTTTCACGTCCACGGGTATCTCCCATACTTCCTGCCGGTCGTGGCCAGTTTCGGAAGATACCACCACGACAGCAGCAGCTCTCTATTAACCGAGCTAAACAGACCTATGAAGCAACAGTACTTTGCTGCAATCGTAGAATACCGGGACGAAGTGCTTTCAGGAAAAGCAAGGCATCTGTTTCGCGATGGCCAATCAAATGTAATCGGTGCCGTCGAGCCGCACCAGCTAAAACTCTATCGACAAAAGGTCCTGGATTATCGAATAAACCGCAGAGCCTTGCTCGGCAAAAGACAGTCGCCGCTGAGCTACTGGACGGGAAAAATCAGAATCCTTGCGGCCGATTTAATTAGTCGATATTAGAAATGATGGATAAGTCGATAAGCAACATAGTGTTTACCAAGAACCGGCCTTTGCAGCTCGAAGCATACCTACAAAGTTTATTCACGCACTTTTCGCCGGAGCTTTTCCAAACCTATATCCTTTACAAGGTTGAGCTGTTTGAACAAGAGTATGAACAGCTCTTTAAGAAATACTCAAACTGCACAGTGACACGGGAAAACGATTTCCACAGCGATTTGCTAAGAGTCCTCAGTCAAATCAACACCGAATACATTCTCTTCGGCATCGACGACGTCGTATACTTTGATGAAGTGGACTTTGAAGTAATTGACCAAACCTTCAAAAACTTCAGCAATGAAATCTTCGGTTTTACACTGAGATTCGGACAGCAGATTATAAACAACGGTAAAGACCTCGTCGGCCGGACGCCCGTGGCCGGCCAGGTCGTGTATAGTCTCGACTGGACAAAAGGACAAACTCCCACAACTCGATATCCCTTCGAGCTTTGTGCGACCATTTATCGAACTGAGTTGATAAGAGCGATAATCAGCGGTGCTTCAAACAGCAACCCGCTGATTATGAAGCTTTTCGCACCGAATTCAGCTCTTGTAAAAACGCTGGGCAAAATAGCATCGAGGCGTTCACTGCTCAAAAAATTCGGGTACTTCTTCAATCCTAACACGCTTGAGTCATGGAATTGTCGCTGGTGTCAGAACAATGCCGAGCAACTGCCCGCTTTTCTTTATTTTCAAAAGCTCTGTGCCACCGCCATCCAGGTCAACGTGGTCAACACATCAACAAATACCGAATCGACAGCAGACGCCGAATATACAGTCGAGGCCCTGAACGAGAAATACAGGCAGGGATACAAGCTGGACATCAAGGCCATCGAACAAAAAAAACCTAAGGGCACACACTCCGAACGGGAATACTTTAAGCTGACCAAACACTGACAAATATTTGCTCCTTGAGCAGGTGAACACTATGTCGAAGTTCTATACAAGGTGGAAAAGGCCGCTGTTCAGAACCAAAATCCTTTCGGGACTGTCCAAATACCCCGGATATTTTGCAGACTGGTTCAGATACAGCAGAATGGACGGCGCCGAACCCATAAAGCTTTGTGACACATACCCCTGTCTGTTTGACAAAAAGCCCACAACCGGAATAGACAGCCATTATTTCTACCAGGCCGTATGGGCGTTCAAGAAGATATATTCACTCAAACCCAAACTGCATATCGATGTTGGCTCCGACATCAATTTCGTGGGCTTGCTGACCGCTATCACCAAAGTGCACTTCGTCGACATAAGACCCTTCGACAGCTCATTTATCGAAAATATTGAGGTAAAACCGGCCAGTATTCTGAATATGCCGTATCCCGACAATTCCTTAGAGTCGATTTCCTGTCTGCACGTTGGCGAACACATCGGACTGGGCAGATATGGCGACCCGCTGGACCCACACGGGACTAAAAAGGCCGCTGCCGAACTTACAAGAACTCTGGCAAAAGGCGGCAATCTCTACTTCTCACTGCCCGTCGGCAAGCCGAGACTCTGTTTCAACGCCCATAGAATTCATTCACCAAAGCAGATTATTGATTATTTCAGCGACCTCAGGCTGGTTGAGCTCTCCGGCACCGACAACAACAAAAGATTCATAGAAAATATTGACATAACTGTCCTGGAAAACGCCCGATATGCCTGTGGCATGTTCCGATTCACAAGGGATTGAAGGAAACAGAATTTTTGAGAGTAATCAATAGATGAAAGTGCTTTCCAAAATAAGACAGTATTACAGATATCGGCGCAACTTGAAAAAGCTGCAATCAAGACACTCCCGGCCTGAAAGTGAAAAAGAGTTAACCGAACAGGCAAAGTTTTATTCACAGTTCATTGGCCAAAACGACCTTTGTTTTGATATAGGAGCCAATATCGGCGACAAAACCGACGCATTCATGAAACTGGGCGCAACAGTGGTTGCTGTCGAGCCTCAGGAAAGCTGCTGGCGCGTCCTGAAACACAGATTCAAAAAAAACAACGTATATATCGAACCAAAAGCCCTGGCAGGCCAAAAAGGCACAAAGATGTTATTTGTCGACAGGTCAACTACTCTGTCCACTATGTCGCAGGACTGGATCGAAACGGTAAAGCAAAGCGGGCGCTTCCCAAACCATAAATGGGCCTACAATCTTACCGTACAGACAAGCACTCTGGATTATCTGATAGAAAAGTACGGCAGACCAACATTTTGCAAAATAGATGTCGAAGGATTCGAACTCGACGTCTTACAAGGGCTTTCTATGCCCATCAAAACTATTTCACTGGAATTTGTCAGCGAGCGGATTGATGCCTCGCTAAAATGTATAGATTATTTAACTTCGCTTGGAAAAGTCCAGTTTAACTACCATCTGGGCGACTCAGCATCCTTTGCTCTGCCGGATTGGGTTGACTGCCATCAGATAAAGACCGACTTGACGCAAATGGAAAAAGATATAAATAATTATGGAGACCTATACGCCCGTTTCGAGACCGATTAAAAAACGAGCGTTCTTCGGGTAACTACTTATTTACTAATATGATACAAAAGCAGTGCCAAGCCGACACGAAGACCAGTATAAAAAAAGCAATCTTCAGCTTCAATGGATACAATCGCGACCAGTGGATGGCTAAAGTCGCCAAAATCATCCCCCCAGGCTCGGACGTCCTTGATGCCGGAGCCGGAACAGGACTCTACCAACATCTCTTTTCCCACTGCAACTACAAATCACAGGACTTCTGCCAGGAACCCGACACACAGGGAAAATACACCAAAATGGATTATGTCTGCGACATTACAGAAATCCCGGTACCTGACGGCTCCTTTGACGCCGTCATTTGCACAGAAGTCCTTGAGCACACCCCCGAGCCGATTAAGGTTATTGCGGAATTTTCGAGAATCTTAAGGCCGGGCGGGCGACTCTTCATAACCGCTCCTTTGGGATGCGGGCTTCATCAAAGACCTTATATATTCTACAGCGGCTATACACCATTCTGGTATGAAAGATTTCTGGGTATGTTCGGATTCGAAGCTTTAAGTATTACTCCCAACCGCGGATTCTTCGGTTATTATTCTCAGGAATCTCAAAGGTTTTTCAGATTCTTGTTTCCCAGGGATATGAGAATTTTCAGCAAAATATTGACTTTCCCACTCAGAATATTATTATCTACCTGGCTGCGTAAGATAATACCTGTTGTATGCTATTTTTTGGATAGGTTCAATGTCGATAAGGGCAGAGACTTTACAGTTGGATATTTTGTAGAAGCTTCTAAAAAACAGACAACCAGCTGACCTCTCTGATGCGACTAACGAAATTGTCTCATTTATCAATATGCCAAAAGCAAAACGAATATTTGCGATAGCCGACTTCAAAGACGAATCGCCAAGGGCTATTTTCCTTGAAGAGCGCCGTATGGTCAAAGGCCTTATTCGTCTCGGCCACGATGTTCAGCGCTTTAGCTACCGAAACATACTAACCCAGTTCAATCCTTTTTCCGGCAAACACTTCAGACGTTTTATGCCGCGATTTGCCAGAAGAACCGCCGACCAAATTCTCGCAAAGCAGATTAAAGCCTACAATCCAGACATCGTCTTTCTGCTTACTATGAAGTATCTCACCCCAGAAACCGTCCACGCCGCACGCCAAGCAGCTCCTAACGCTATCTTCATAGGGAGAGACGGCGACCCCTACCCTGAAACTAAACCTGAAAGAATAGCCGTCGGAAAACTGATGGACATTGTCATAATGCCCAGTGCCGGACAATTCCTTGAAATCTACAAAAAAGCCGGCACTCCCGTATGCGCGTTTATTCCCTTTTCCTGCGACCCCGACATACAATACCGACACGAAGTCAACAGCAAATGGAAGACCGACATAACATTCTTGGGAACAGCCGCACACAGCAAGCTGCCACGTGACGACCTCAGATATAACCTGGCCAAAAGACTCTCTCAAATGTCAAATGCAAAGGTGTATGCCTGCTTCGGCAGACCCAAAACGCAGGGGATGGAGTGTTTCTACGCCCTCAGCGGCGCCAAAATAGCGCTGAGCATAAACATTGCAAACGACGTCTATCTTTATCATTCAGACAGACTCGCAAACATACCGGCCTGTGGGACTTTTGAACTTGCCAAGAGAGTACCTGGTTATGAGCTGCTTTTTGAAGATGGTGTGCATTTGAGATATTTTGATACCGAAGATGAGTTCTTCGAACTGGCCAACTGGTATCTAAAACACGACAAAGAGCGCAAAAAAATCACTTCTGCCGGAATGGAAAGAGCATACACCGAATTCAACTGTCGAAAAATAGCAAAATATATACTTGAACTAGTCCAAACAGGTACCTATACTGCCCCCTGGGCAAAAATAATTTAATCGATTTCTCTTAATGTCTTGGTGAATAAAGCATAAGTCTTTACAACCACGGCAACACAACCAAATTGGGCGTGTGGCCGTATAATCCGTTACTTAAGTTGATGTATTTACAGGAGCAAACAAGTGGCAAAAGAATTTTGGAATAATAAAAATGTACTCGTTGCCGGTGGAGCAGGTTTCATCGGTTCTTATCTTGTCGAGCTGCTCGTCGAACACGGCACAAACGTAACCGTTGCCGACAATCTCTCCAGAGGACGCCTTGAAAATCTCGCCGATATTATTGACCAGATCTGCTTTCAGAACATAGACCTGCGATACTTGAGCCAATGCGAGAAAGCCTGTTGCGACCAGGATGTTGTAATGAGTTTGGCTGCGCCAGCCTTCGGAATTAAATATAGTACGACCCACCATGGCCAAATGCTCACGGACGTTACCAGAATCGGATTCAACCTGCTCGACGCCGCAAAGAAACAAAAAGTCCAACGCTTCCTGGTTGTCAGCAGTTCTTGTGTCTATCCTGACGATGCCGACGTGCCTACCAGAGAAGACGAAGCGTTGTGTGGCACACCTGAGACCGTAAACATAGGCTATGGCTGGGGAAAACGCATGGTCGAACTGCAGGGACAGTACTACGCACGTGAATATGGAATGGAAGTCGCAATTGCACGTCCATTCAATGCCTATGGTCCCAGGGAATCTTTCGAACTCGACAAAGCACATGTAATGCCGACACTAATTCGAAAAATCATCAATGGTGATGACCCTGTTACCATCTGGGGAAGCGGAAACCAGACCCGCAGCTTTGTTCACGTCAAGGACTTCGCTCTGGGCCTAATGCTCATTACTGAACACTATGCCGCAGCTGACCCTGTTAATCTTGGTCATGACCGAGAAACCCCAATTCACCAATTGGCCGAACGCATCCTAAATATTACCGGTAAAAAACCCAGATTGGTCTTTGATACTACCAAGCCAGAGGGAGCCACGAGAAAGTCCGCCGACGTTACAAAACTTAGAAAAGTCACTCATGGCTTTACCCCAAAGACCTCTCTGGATGAAGGTTTGAAAGAGATGATTGAGTATTTCCGGAGTTCATTTTTGCATGATGAGCTTGTATACAGCTAACTCAAAAGCACTGTTAATGCAGACAATTATTCGAATTATTAACTTACGGTTTTGCTCTTCTGAGGCTTTTGTTTGGACCTTATTCGAACGCTCAAACAAGCCGGCAAAACCATAACTCATAATAGCCTTCGCAAGCTTTTTCTAAAACAATGAAAAATGAAGCTCCTTGTCCTGGCCAACAACCTTGACCGCGCTAGCTTTAAGCAGCGAATCGCGGTTTATCTTGATGCCATCGCAGCAAGCGGCATTGAATGTGTCGTCGAACAGCTGCCACACGGCTCTTTGGCACGGCGAAAGCTCCTGAAACAAGCAGCCCGATTCGATGGTGTTCTCCTCCATAAAAAGGGCTTAAATCCCCTCGATGCCTTTTGGCTTCGCCGATACAGCAGGAAAATCATCTATCACTTCGACGATGCAGTAATGTACAGCACCAAAGCTCCCAACCGTGATAGCCGGTCGCATCTTGTCCGATTTCGCCGAAGCGTAAAACTGGCCGATTTGGTAATAGCAGCTAATTCGTACCTCGCTGAGCACGCACTAAAATTCAATCTGAACGTCAGGGTTCTTGCCTCCGGCTTAAAACTCAGCGACTACAAGTTCGACCGTCCTGTCCAAAAAGACGATAAAATCCGACTGGTCTGGATCGGCAGCGAAAGCACGCTGCGTTTTCTCGCCGACATCAAACCTGCACTCGAGCAGATTGGCTCTTCCTTCGACAATGTCATTCTGCGAATAATATCTGATGATTTCCTCGACCTGCAGAATATGGAAGTCGAAAAACGCCAGTGGTCAAAAGACACCCGGGCCCTGGATTTGGCAACTTGTGACATCGGACTCGCTCCTGTACCCGACAATCGGTTCACCAGAGGAAAATCCACTTTCAAAATCCTGGAATATGCCGCTGCGGCTTTGCCTGTCGTCGCCTCGCCGGTCGGAGCACACTGCGGATACATCCAAAACAACATCACCGGCTTTCTCGCCACTGACAACCCAGAGTGGGTCGATAAAATCACCAAACTGATTAACAACCCCCAGCTAAGAAAGGAAATGGGACAGCAAGGCTTAACGCAGGCAAAAAAATTCGATGTTAGCATAATTGAAAAGCAGTTCATCAACCTGATTACAGAATGTCTGCAGCAGGCTAATTCGTAAGGCCTGCCACTAATCCACTCGCACTATGTGCTATTCGGCTGACCGGATAATAATACTCAAAGTACTCAAGCCCTGGCATTCAAATACCTTGTAAAAAATATCCCCGGTGCGACTCGAACGCACAACCTCTGGCTCCGGAGGCCAGCGCTCTATCCAATTGAGCTACGGGGACCTGAAGGGCCAATAACTCAATACGACAGATACAACTCAAAGTCAAGCCTCAGGGCCTGTTTTTCCGTCCGGACAATCATTTGACAACAAACATCTTACCAAATATCATTTATCGCTCGTTATCGCTTTTATTTGGAAAATTGCAATGAAGCTCATCGCAGATTTACTGTACATCCTTACCGCCATAGCCATCACTCCCGTGGTGCTCTACCGAATGACCAGATACAAACGATATAGAACCGGCTGGGCAAATCGGTTCGGCAGAATCACACGTAAAAGCCCCGAAAAAAAGTGCATCTGGCTCCACGCCGTCAGCGTCGGCGAAATCAACGCCACCCGAACCATAGTTGATGAACTCAAAAACAGATTCCCTGACTTTGAAATCGTAATCAGCACCACTACCGATACCGGCTTTGCACAGGCAACTACTCTCTACGGCGCCGAACATCAGCTCTTTTACTTTCCGCTGGATATGTCCTGGATAATGCGCCGCGCATTTCGCCGAATCCGCCCCGCTATTTGTTTGTTAATGGAGCTGGAGGTCTGGCCCAACTTCGTTCAGACGGCAAACAAGATGAACATCCCTGTTGTCGTAGTCAATGGCAGAATCAGTAACAAAAGCCTTTCCAGATACAGAACAATAAAGCCGTTCGTTAAAAGAATATTCCAGAAAGTAAATCTTATCCTCGCCCAGACCGAAGAATATGCTAAGCGTTTTACTCAAATCGGGGCACCATCGGACAAAGTAATCGTCACAGGCTCGCTAAAATACGACACCGCCCAAATCGTCGACAAGGTAAAAGGTGCTTATGAACTCGCTGTCCAGCTTGGTATCAACGACGAACCTCTCTGGGTCGCCGGCGCAACCGGAAACGACGAAGAG
>SDBT01008727.1_pt1 | contig 16521 bp, 26 predicted proteins | sample 2277101 | NCBI WGS metagenome assembly SDBT01 (sample SAMN10404973, study PRJNA504765) | marine sediment metagenome | isolation source: marine sediment core GS10_PC15, 103 cmbsf | place: Arctic Ocean: Southern Knipovich Ridge | collected 2010 | reverse complement strand
CGCTCGTAGGATAAGCCCACCTGTAGGTACTCCGTGGTAAACGTATCATACCCTTTGAGCCAGTGCCCTAGGCTTCCGTCGGTGTACTTGATGGTCATGATTGCTCTCCAAAGAATGACCGGACCTCGCAGGCCAGCTCGTGGTTGCGTTTGCCGCGTACGTCGGTGTGCTGCTTGCGTGCTCCGCCCCAGGATCGCTCCATCTCCTCGATGTGAGCCTTGCACTTCAGCAGTAGCCGCTTGGCGTGCAGTAGGTCTTTCTCCTTCCTGAGTGAAGCGAGGGTGGCGAGGGTGGCCAGCAGCTGACTGTCTGCTGGAACGGGGGCGGCCGCATCATTCATGTTGAGCGGGGCCTTGAACATCCCAATGCATCCGTCACATGGGCAGTCTGGGCCGTCACAATGTGCTTTGCACGCTACGGTATGGAGCTCGTTTCGCACACGCGCCTCTTTGACGCTGGCTGCCTCACCCATCTCCTCGTAGTAAGACGAGCCATCCTCGTTGACCCTCTCGTCGTGAGTCTTCTCTGCTGCCTTGAAGTACCAGTTGCCTCCCGGCATGTACGCGATCCTATCATACGCTGGCTTGCAAGACTTCCCGAAGTATACGTATGACACCCGTCCACTGGAGTCAGTCTTCAGAATCCTCTCTGCCGTGCGCTTCTCTATGAGGTGCTTACACTTCTCGCACACTACCCAGCCGTTGTCTCTGTCGGCTATGAGTTGCTCTACGTCTTTCTTGGATTGCCCGAACGGTTTCATCGTTATCCTCCCTTGCTTCGCTTAATAAAGTCGGCTGCCTCGATTGGGAACTTCTGTCGGTCGCAAGAGACGCAGAATGCAAGCGGTCCTTTAATCGTCTCGCTGACACTGCCACAATGAGCGCAGGACTTGCTGTCCTTCTCTAGTGCCTCTGCCAGCTCCGCGACTATCTCTAGGCTAATATACCCTTTAGTTCGCGGTTTGTCCATACCCAGAGCGTAGTCCATGACGCTGACGGTGTGCTTTGCGAGCAGGGCAGCTATGGTATTGCTGTGCATCTCTATACCTTCTGCCTTACCGCTTCAAGCTGTCGCATGGTGGCGAGGTAAATGTCGTCACTGGTCTCGTAGCTGAGGTCGAGGACTATCGAAGCGGCTATACCGTCTTTGACCAGCGTTATGTGGATCCCTTCTTGCAGGTGCTCGTCAAAGTGGCCGTCCTCGATACAGGCCTGCAACACTGCGAATGCCTGCCGTGCACCGCGCCGTATGTCCTCTTCCCCGCTACTCGATAGCATGTCTACCACCGGGCGATCAATGGTGTTTTGGCAATGCTCTAGTAGCGCGTCACAATCCAATGTTCTCATGCTAGCTCACCGGCCTTAGGATGACTACCGGGGAGGCCAGGGTGAAGTCGTGCATGCGACACACCACCATCTCTTCGTCACACGAGTACGACAGGTAAGACTCACCGGCCTTGACGTCGCACCGCTTCTCTCCGGTCGCTTCATAGAGCAGTGGGCCGAACTGGTATTGCTTGCCTACCAGGTGAAGATACAAGCAGCCCGAAGCGCTTCGATTGCACCGATGGTCTGCCACCTTAAGAATTCCGGAACCGGTGATAAGGTGGGTGGCGTCGTCTCTGTTCCAGTGATGTGAGCTGCCGCTGCCTAGCACCTCAAACTGTTGAGGACTGCTGCCAGGGTTTAATAGGTCCGGGATGTATATGTAAAGCGAGTCATTTGACATCATCCTTCTCCTTCGAGTTTTGGTTCAAAGAGTCCCGCTCCTCCGGCGTGAAAGGCCGGCGTGCACTATAACACCGCATCGGCGTAGCAACCTGTCCGAGACTCTTCTCAGCGACCTACTACCGGTCAGCTGTCAAGGTAAACTGGTCGGGGGCCTTTCACCCCTCGAAGCGCTGGCCTCCCTACTCTAGGTAGATTCGACCAGTAGGGCAGCTCTGGGCCGGTTGCTTCACACAACCTAAGAGCCGTCTATCCCGCGTTTATTCTTTCGCCACCAGTATATCTATTATACCCTACCCCGTCCACACCCGTGTCCAGCCTGTGTGCTTGTACAGCCAAAGCCTGAGTTTCTGCCATCGAGTCAGCCGATCGTACTGTGTCATGTGATCGGCTCTTCGTTCTCCTCGATGGTGTGAACGTGATCCACGTGGCAGGCGGGGTAGTAGACATAGCTGCGATCCTTGCCTCGCTCACCCATCTCGATCCCGAGTACCTGCCCATTCTCCTGCCACCAAACATGTAACACATGCTCGTATACGACGTTGGTGACGGAGTCGCTCTTGGCCACCCGTACGGTGTAGAGTTGCGCGGTCATTACCTGTACGGCTCTTGGTTGTCGCGCTGGATCTTAGCCGAGCGCAGGGTAGCTAATTGCTCTTGCAAGGACGCCACCAGGTTGTCGCTCGTCTCGAGCCTCTTCTTGTAGGTATCAAGCTCGTCTATGAGGCCCTTGACGCTGTTCTCCAGCTCGTCTGCCAGCGACCTTAGGTGCTTGTTCTCGTATATGGTCTCGGTAACAAACGTGCCTTGCTGCTCAACCGTCATCGGGATGGGCTTCCGCTCTTGAACCTTCTCCCCAGCGTCCTGCCGTCCTCTGAAGACCGCTTCGGTGCGGTGGGTTATGTTGCGGAACTCGTCCTCGTACTCGCAGGGATGTTGCTTGGCCTCGTATATCGAGACGAAGGTGACCTCGCAGGCGTAGCACTTGTATTGCCTGGTGTTAGCAACGTTGATCAGCATGCCAAAGCGAAGGGCCTCGGTGAAAGCCGCCATGCTCAGGTCCATGCCCATCTTAAGGTCTCGCCACCTGATCCTACGCTCTATGCGTTCGAGCTGTTCTGTCATGCTCTTCTCCTTATATCGTGTAGTTCCTCAGTAAAGGATCGCAGAGTCTGCACGTGCAGTCGTGCCGATGTCCAGGTTGATGTGCCTTATCCATGTCTGGTCTCCAATGTTTGGGCTGCCTAGGTCTATCTTATCAGGGGTTATGGCTATTGTCCAGCGCTAAGGATCCCCTGGACCAAAACGGCGATCTTCACAGTCTCTATCCGAACAAAATGCGTTGAATATGCCTTTGGCCTCGTAGCTATTCTTGTCAAACTGAAGGACTTTACCGCAAGTCAAGCAAGGTAATTCGACCTTGCCTTCGTCGGGCAAGTGATCTATGCGATGTTCCTCACAGCGGCTGCCGAACATGGCAACCTTACCGCAAAAGCCAGGAAGCACGCCGGTGTCAAAGTCACAGAAGAGTGGCTTCGTGTCAGGTTCCTCTCGATTGCGATTTTGCCGCGTGTTCAGTGACAGGTACCGCTGGATCTGTCGCTTCGAGTCGTTCTCGAGCCACTCGTTAAACATACGGGTGATCCGCACCGCTGTCAGGGTGTCACAGTACCTGGGGTCAATGCCCGCCGCCTTGATCTGTCCTATGGCCGTGTCGAGGTGAGCCACCGTGAGTTCCGCAAGGTCTTCGTCGTGCTTATCTCCCATCAACGCGGCTATCATCTCGTTGGTCTTCTTCAGCTCCTCTTCCGTAAAGGGTGGATCAATGGCTGCGCGGATGGAGATGCCACTGAGCTCGAAGCCACCGTCCTTGGTGGGAGAGCCCGCTATGCCGTAGGCTCTCTCGCTGGATACCTCACGCTTCAGGCCGGCGTGATAGTCTCGTAGGCCACATGCTTTCTCTGGGCAGGGCTTACGGTCATTACCGCACGGGCAGATGGCTCTGTCCTCCCCGGTAGTGTCACTCTTGGCCACGTTAGCCTCCCATGACGCTTTTATGTGTGGCTCACCGTTGACTTTTGGTGGGTTACTGATGTTGGGCTCTTTAGACTGGATGCGCCCGGTAATCGGGGCGAACCACCTGGCATTCCAGTGGTCTCGATTATAGTCTGGAGGATCACCGATGTGCGTGTGCTCGCGGTAATCGGCGGGTCGATGCAGAGGAGGATGGCTGAGGTCAAGGGGGCGTCGCGTGGGTCCACTAAACAGCCGTGCGTTTCTGCTCGGTGCGTGAATGCCTAGCGCCCTCCTATGCTCGTTGGCATAGCCGTCTGGCCCGATGGCGTGGTCATGCCGCTCGTAGTCGTCAGGGTGTAGGTGTGGGTGCCTCACTATCCAGGCGGTGTCTGGGTCGTAGCCCAAGCGCTTACAGATCTCCGCGTCGGTCTCCTCCGGTGGTTGGGCGATCGGACCGGAGCAGAAGTGAAACCCATAGCCGAACTCAGGCTTCTCGTTCAGCGGTGGAACGTACTCACGGCAGGCCTTACACTTCCCCGTCTCGTCTACCTCACAGCCAGAAGGCCTTGTCCGTAGGTCTACATAGAACGTTTGCGTGGCGGGGTCCAGCTTTCTCATCGTCACCAGGTCCGTGCGATGGGCCATGGAGTCTCCCTCCAGGCTCTGCTCTCCCGCCTCATCTTCCTTGAAGTCCACTGTGGCCTCTGCGCTCCATACGACGTAGAAGCCATCATCTCGTCTCTCGTAGTGGGTCGTCCGTGCGTGGTTGGTCATCGTTTGTCTCTCCTTTGTTGTCTCTAAGGTACAGTTTGCGGTTGGAAGTTCCTACCCGCTGGTACAGGTCTTGTTGCTCAGGTACAAGATCTTTGGGGTCAAATACTCGCTGCCAGTATGAGGCCTCATGACCGGGTGTCTTCGGAGGTACAGGTCTTTTCGTCATTAGGTACAGGTTCAGTCGCGCAAAGACATTCTTCGAACTGTTGGCCGTCACTCTCGATAGGTGGCCCGGGCTTGCGGCGCTCACCGCAGCGATCACACTCACCCCATCCGCTATAGTCTATGGTCGGTATTGACATCAATTCTCCGGTACCCCTACAGGTACCACAATCGGTTTCTCACGGCTCTCTTAGTCCTGGTATCCAGTAGCCGTCTTGCCCTATCGCTACTCCGGTGCCGCCACAAGCCTTACATAACATGCTGCCCGCATTCTCGACAGTTGTTAAACGTGAGTGAACCATACCGCAGGAAGATCGTAACGGTAAAGCCTCGACACTCTCGGCACCAGTTAAGAAATATCATCATCGTCCTCTAGTGGCATGTGCATTCGCAGCTCTTTGATGTGGCTCCCCAGCGTCTCGTAGGCGTCGATGGTTCGTTGTGCGCTAGCCTGTAGACTGCTGTGCAACACTCGCAACGGTGAATCATCAGTACTCCTTTACCCAGCGGTCTGGACTTCGATAATCGAGGTCCTCTATCATGCTCTTGGTACAGATGCCGGTGTAGCTGCACGAGCAGGTTTCGTCTCCGCACGCCGCATCGAACAGCGGTTTCATCAGCAGGTAAGAGAGGTGCACGGTGTCAGCGTTAAGCATCGCCAAATCTTCTGTGATCCAATTGCATATCCGCCCGACCTGAATTATAGTACCAATTGCCAGTATCATTGTGATCATCTGTTTGATCCGTACCTCTTGCTGATTACGACGATGGCAGCCGCACCACCTACAATTAGCAGTGCCAGCCGCCACCAGATTAAGATCTCCATTAGGCCATCAACCGTCCGTCGCCGGGGCGACCGCTCTTTGAGGTCTGAGGAGGCGGGCCGCCATCTACCGGTTTGAACGGGATAAAGTTGGGGTCGTTTGCTATACGGTTCAGTACATCCTGCCTCTCGGCCGCTTCCTGGTCGTAGGCATCCATGAGCAGTGGACCGTAGTTGTTGAGGTCGCGTGCCTCGTCGATCATCAGCTCAAGCCATTCCCGTACGGTGTGGTGACCGTCCACGTACTTGACAACTCCCTTGAGCATGCTGTGGACACTATCTCCAAACCCTTTGGACAGCAGAGCGAGTACTTCCTCTGCTCGGAAGACCTCGTCGGAACTGATGATGATATCCTCGATGCCAGGGATCTCGATGGTCACCTTGACCGGCAACTGCTTGATCACTTCGTACCGCTCTTCCCAGCCTTCCTTTAGCGCGACAGTCATAATGTTTCGTCGTCCTTTAACCAATATTTGTCCCAGTTTGGGCCCGATGGCCATTCGTGTATGACGGCCTTGTCTACCAGGTAGATGAGAAATCCAAGCTTGCGCAGCGTGAGTTCCTCGAAGTCTATCCACGTGCCGTCCGCCAGCTCGTGGTCGACTGACTCAATGACATAAGGAGACTCACCTAGCTGCTCTTGGTTCTCGGTCCGTAACTTACATCCACATATCCTCTCGTTGATGGGCGCCATCGCCGTCACTCGCTGTACGCAGCCGTCCTCGGCTTTTGCGCCCTTAAGGGCATGATCGTCGACAGCGTGCTCGCACTCTGTACAGATCATGAGGCTTCCCACTCCCGAATGCATTCGCACATCGTATCGTAGTCGACACCACGGAAGGACCCTTCCCGATCTTCTAAGATCTCGACTCGAGTACCAAGACTGTGTGCCCAGCGACGCAGGTTTTGCTCGCCGAACTTCTCGTCATGTTCGTCGCAGAACAACCCCTCTTGAATGCTCCCATTCTTCAGTTCACGTCGCATGAAATAGAGCCCATCCGCGGCGCAGCCCCTATACCTGCACTCGGGATCGTAAAGGGTGCCTATAATCTCGTTGCTGGTGCTCAGAGTGCCTTGTAGCGCGGCCACTTGGTCCGGCCGTAAGGCTGGATAGCTTACCATAGTTCTCCTCGTACCTCCAATAGAAACTTGTTCAGCGGTGCCTCATCTTTCTGATGGTCTTTGAATGGACCAGTCAGTGCCAGATCGTCAAGGCCTATCCTCAGAGACTCGGCGATGTCAATAATTATTCCTTTGGAATACGTGCCTTGCTTAACCGCTCTCAAGAATCCGTTCCATGTTCGCTGCTGGTGATAATGACTATCCAAATAAGGGTTCATGATATATGGATTGTCAAAGCCGGGATATGAGGCCTTAATCTTTACGCTGAAATCTCCGGTGGACAGCAGCTCTATTCCTTGAAGCAGGACTCGGAGATAGGCCACCGCGAACTTCCACTGCCGACCATCCTTGTTCTCCAGGAATTTCTTCCGCTGGTTATGAGAATACCCACCAAAGGCATCAGCCACACGCTGCGCGGTCCACGTGTACTGAAAGAGGTTCTGTAGGGTCTGCCCACTACTGACCGTAAGCGCCAGCTCTGGCTCCTGTATGGGTGCCCTGAAGACCTCAAGGATCGATGGGTTAGACGTACTCGCCAGCTCCAAGAAGTGGCCGACCTCGTACCCGCTAGCGTCCTCGTCTTCGCCTTCCTGCCAGCCCTTAAACGTTCGGGGGGCATGCATCTTTAAGAGGTCGGGAGTGGGGACAGCAAACACACTGCGGTAGTCTGTATCGCTCTCGGGAGTCTCTAACCCGTGAGCCCTGCTACCCACCAGCACCTTCAGTATCTCGTAACGCGGAACGTCAGCGTTGTTCTCCTGCCACTCTCGCGTCCTGGCCTCTGCTCTTGATTTAACCACGTTTTTCCATTCCTCTCGTTACCGCGTCTATGGGGAACTTGAATGACTTGCCAGTGGCGGCGTCTCTAGTCGAGACGGGGTACGTGTGACGCTTGGAATTGAATCCCACGATGGTGAACTGCTTACCGCGGCTGTAGAACGTCTGTCCCAACCACTCTGGCTTCATGCCGTGAAGCTTTGCCACGCGTTGGAAATCCAGGCCCTCTTGAGTCAGTCCATCATCGCCTGTCATGTTGAGGGTCAACGTCAGCTTCAAATTGAGGTCACCGAATGAGCCGGAAACCTTCCCCATGGCGAGCCCGTCCTCTTCTTCTAGAATGGTAGCAACTGCCGTCTTTACCTTGTCCATAACTGCTTGGGCTCGTTGTCTGTCAAACATACTTTTTACCCCTTCATGTAATCGTTTATAGGTATATTCTATCACACATGAAGGGGCTTTGTCCACCCTTTTTAGGGGCAATTTTGGGGCAATTTTGAGGGAGTTTGTGCCTAGTGACGAACCGCACCGTGCAGCTTCGGGCGAGTAGTGTTGTATGCCATTTTAGCCTTTACTGCGGCCTCTAGGTCGAATCCGTAGTACCCGGCCAGGGATCCACACCATATCAAGATGTCAGCAAACTCGCTTGGAATTCCTTGTGGTTTTCCGTCCTGATCTGGCATCCATTCGTTGATGGGCTTTCCCTCTCTCCAGTCCTCCATGATCTCCGCCAGCTCCGTGGTGACGTACATGAGGTACTTGGGAAGCTCGGCCGGGTTAGGGGTGTCGCCGTACCATCCCTTGGCGACCCCGTTGGCGTACGCGTCGTGCTGTAGCTTCTTGATTTCCATTAGCGACGGCAGACCGCACACAGGCGGGAATGGGTGTCCTCGTCGGTGAACTCAGCGACCGCTCGTTGGGTCTTGAGTATCCGCTTCGGTTCCTGTATCACGTGGGAGCTGGCCCATGATACGAGGTTAAGGACGTCGTAACTGTTCTCTGGTGGCTCTTCAACCATCCGAGCGTGGATAGCCTCTTGAGCTACAGCGCCCGGTTGTGCCTTGTTGAGTAGGCCGGCCAGCAAGCGCGCCCGGTCTTTTGGTTCGATCTTCTCGTCGAGCATGTGACGGTATTTTCCAACCACCTCGCTTAGGGAGTCGTAAGCCTCGGTGATGCCACCTTCAAACCACTGCCAGAGGTCGTTGTCGTCACCCGATCCAAGGATGAAGTTCTTGAGCACCTTGGTCGACGTCATTCCGTTGGTACAGACCAGGCGCTGGACGAAGGTCTGTATCTCGGGATCCATGATGCCGACGGGAGAGAACCGTATGGCCACCCCGGCCTTGATGATGTCACCGGCGGCTACCGCCTCGGTCTCTGCTCCGATCACCTCAAGCTGCACACAGCGGTTTGGCATAAGTACTGGGCGAACGTATTCGGTATCCGGGATGATCCGCTCTAGGGTGTCTAGCACCTTCTCCACCGGCATCAGTCGAGCCTCCCGATGAGCCACAACCTCGACGATCCCTTCGTCCTTGTGGATAAGCAGGCCGGTTGCCCCTTTGCGAGCCAAGAGCTCGTTGACCAGTGAGGTACCAGTGTCGCCAGAGATCCGTGGGATCATCCGCTCTGGTATCTCAGCATAGCCCAGCAGACTCCGTACGCCGTCGTTGGACAGCGAGAACTCGTGTGGTCCGTCGCTTAGAGTCATGCCTACACCGGGTAGCACCTCAACCCGTGTTAGCAGGTTACCTAGCTGGTGATACTCTATTTCGAGAACCGATTCCATGTCTGCCAATAATTCAGTGCGATGCATGTTCTGCGCTCCTAGTTAGTGACTTCATGCTAATTATACCCGCGGTAGGCGGCTTACTGAATATTCAACGCTACTAGCTCGTTCACCGTGTAAGCCACCGGGATTCCATGTTCTATCGCCAGTGTCTCTTCGGCATCCGCCCCAGGAGATGACGCGTATTTAAGGACGGCATCACATCTTAGCAGAATGACATTGTCCCATTCGTAGTACAGGTCACCGTAATCTTCCTGTGCCCGCAAGTGAAAAAAGAAGTCTAGATGCGGAATAAATGGAAAAAACCCAGCTCTCAAAACCTCTTCACCCACAGTTATTGCACGATCGACGTTTTGAGAATGGATCCGCGATGCGTCATGATGGTTTGCCCCGTATGCTGACACAGGCCCTGCTACGTACACTAGTTTCCTAGTCATAGCGTTACTCCTTATTAGGACAGTACTTCGTATATCTGGACCTTACCGCTTAGCACAGCTAGCACCCATATACCGTAAGGTACTGTTTTCAGGTAGCTCTTTCGATGCTCTGGATTAACCAGAGAGGCAACCTTGTCGAGTGCGATTATCCAAGGCTCAGCGAGACCATCAGGCCAGTCGTGACCCTGCTCACTCAGAGCCTCTATGCCTTCTTTGTCCAGAGACTTGACGTCTATCACCGTGCCAGCAAAGTATCCCGGCATCAGTGGGAGCTGATCTCCATCCGGGCTTTCTACCAAGACTGCGGCAAAGCCTTGCAGTCCGAGCACCGCGTGTAAGATGGCCCCGTGAGCCCCGAGCATTGTGTGGAGCTTCTCCCAGTCTAGCTCCAGGGGTACGTCAGCACTGGAGACTATCAACTCATCCTGGTACCTCAGTACCGTCACCCACTCCCCTATCGGACGAGCAAGCCAGAGGCACTGCCCAAGCGGGTTAACCAGCGGGCTCATCTGCCGCCAGGACTGGACCGGCGGGGCTACAATCTTCTCGATCAATGCAGCCCGAGCCGGATCTAGTTGAGCGATCTCGTTGGTGGTTAGACCGTGATAGGCCACGTTGCGTCCTCTTCAACAGCGTCCACCAAGCCGAGTTCCAGTGCTTCCTGGGCCAAGAAGTATATTGGGGTGCTGTCATCCTTGATCTTATCCCAGTACTCTGAGGAGGCAGCCTCACTATCAGGCTTAGCGTAAGCTACCCGCGCTTGTGCGCGTCCTGCCATGTAGTTCTTCCAGCAGCCCAAGATTTTCATCTCGGCTTCGATGCTTCGGATGTCACCCATCATGCCCGTGGTTAGTCCGTGAGCCATCAGAAGGTCGGCCGGCCCCATGGCACGGTAGTCGCACTCCTGCAAGATATGGAATGCCATTGACATCGCCTGGCCTCTCACGATCCCGTTGACCTTGATGCCCTCTTTGCGGCAGTCATTGATCGCCCTGATTACCTCGATGCCAGCGGCCATTTCCCCGCCTTGAGACGAGATGATAAGGGAGACCTCTTTTGTTCCCATGTCTCTCATCAAATCCAGCTGGGTCGGAATGTTGGTGTGCGTTCCGATAACACCGGTGAGCTCAGTGCGTCCGTTAGCTACGGCCATTAGCTGAAATCCACTGAATGAGACGGACGCGGAGGCCTCAGTCAGTATCCGTTCCCAGAACTTTTCATTTTCCATTACTCGCTCCCTTGTAGTAGTGTGACCTCTAGATTTGCCGTGACCTGTGCGTCGTATAGGGCGTCGTGTGCAAGGTTTGGGTCGTAGTCCACGCCGAAGTATTCGCAGGACTTACCCAGACTCAAGTACTCTGTCAACCGCCGTCTCATCCGTTCGTAATGTATCGCGCTTCGTATGTCGAACGATTGGTATGGATACGGACAAACTCTGTTTGTCTTGTTATGCGCTGCCTCTAAGAATTTGAGTTCGAAATCGGTGCCCCACGATGCTAGAACCGTTTGGCTCCAGTCTACACCGCGCATCAAGTCACCCAGCGCTTCACTTAGCTCAAGCCCCTGACTGTCAAGAGTTCTCATGGAGATCTTGTTGATGTCCATGGCCTCTTTGGAGCGCATATTCCAGTGTGCCGGTTTGACATACCGCGATAGGGTTAGCTCCGAAAGAATCCGCCGATCCAGCGTGTCCACCACGACCCGAGCCATCTGAATGATCTCGTGCCGAATTGTGTTAAGACCGGTGGTCTCCAGGTCTATCACACAGTGGTATCTAGCCTCTGTCATCAGAGTCTTCAGCCCTGTCAGGCTGGATAGTGTCCAATGAGATAGGAGCTGGAAGCCGCTCTGTCAACAGGTCTCTGATGTCCAACAGTAGCTCAGCTTGAACCACCGCTATCCCATTGGCATCGGGGTCCGGATCTCGTAGTCTGTCAAAGAACGCGCGTAGTGTCTCGCTATCTTGCATGACGTTTGCACTCCATCCCCGAGTCGCTCTTGGCCGTAACTACGAACCTGAGCGCTTCTATTCCTTCCTCTAAGGTACGGAATACCGCATCGGCAGCCTGCTCCGGGAAGTCGTAGCTCCTGATGTCGTTGCACTTGTTGACCAGGAGGGTTACCTTCCCGAGACCGTCGGCGTAGCCGGCCTCCCAGGTAGTCCCGATGTTTCGAGCGACGTCTTCCAAGAAGATGAAAACCACGTCGGCCTGCTGAATCGACAGTTTATCGCGTGGGACGTACAGCGCTGAATGCGCCTTTGATTCTGTATCCCATGGTCCGCTGATAGGTATCAGCCAATGAACTTGCTCATCCTTCAATGCCTCGTAAACCTTAACGCGCCAGTCGTGCTCCTCATAGTGCATGTGTCCTGATAAATACACGCTGACTGACGGAACCATTAGCTCGGTCATAGTTGCTCCTCTTAGTAGTAATGTGATCCACCTAGTCGTCGGCGGACAAACTCCGTTACCTTGGGTCTTACCTCGTCCCACGCTCTGCCCAAGTAATGCCGCCCTTCTAACCCCGTCGTGTAGGTCCTGGTGTACGGCCCTCGACTATGCGCCTTTACCTGCTGGCCAGGTATCACCAGCCGCCTTCCGTTTCTAACGATGGTAGTTCTCTTTCGCTTATGAGACTTTACCGGATGGACAGGAACATCCTCCGTCGCACCCGCTGGAAGTCCAAACTCCTGCTTGGCCGCGTAACTCGTCCGATAGAAGATGATAATGCCGGTCGGCGTTTTCTCTGTCCCTCCTGACTTCTTCAGTGTCCCCTTGTCCACCGGAACGTATCCGTCTTGCTGGGATATTTTGAACACCTCTTCGCCGGCGTCCTGAAACCCTCTGACTAGATCGTCGATTAGTTGAGGTGTCCATTTGAGCTCCCACTTCATCTATTCTCCGGCAGCCCATACCCCAGGCAGCTCGTGCCCTGCGAACGGCAGGAACTCGGCGTCCTTTTCGGTCTGGCCCTCAAGTTTGATCAGCTCTTTCCCAATGACCCCGTACCGGCTGTGGACGAAGAACAGCGTCTGCAACGGTGGTATGATAGCGTGAAGCGCCCCTAATGCGAACTCGTCACCGCCCTTCCAGCAACCGTTAATCAGCCATGGCCCAGTGGGAGTCTCTACTTCCATCGGGACATGGAAGTGACCCATTGCCACGACGTCGAAGGTCCGCTTGTTCATCGCCAGCACCTCTCTAAGCCCTCTAACGGCCCGAGAGACACCGTACCACGGGAAGCCTCCCCAGCCTCTGATGCCGTGCCCGTGCATGTGCAGGATCTTTAGGTTCTCGGCGTCAGTTACCTGGAACATGGACTTGGAGATCTCGAACTTGATATGCTCGTGCTGGGCCAGCTTGCCAGCCATGTGCTGGTAGCAGATGTAGTCCCAGTTGACGTGTGGCTCTTTGAACTCGAATTTCTTTTGGTTGCGGCCGTGATTACCGACCGTGCAGCTCACCGTAACCTCTTCAAAATACTTGGAGACTTCGGCAATCGCGTAGGCCATCAGCTCCGCCGTATAGATGGTCTGATGAACGATGTCAGTCTGGTTGGTGCGAATGAGCTCGTCGTGGATCTGTCCGCTGACAAAGTCGCCGTCCGCCAAGATCACACAGCGTGGGATCTCTAGCCGACTGCGTCGCAAGTCAATAAGGTACAGAACCTTCTGAACCCACAACCCTACGCGTTGTCTGAAGATGTCAAGGTTGTATTCTGATAGCCCGTCCATCGCATCCCTGGTTACCACTTCACCAACGTGTAGGTCAGAGAGCAGAAGCACAGCCGTATGCGTTCCTGATGCCTTGCCAGATGGAACGTGAACAGACTCTTGCTTGCGCACATCCAAGGCAACGACGGCGTCCTTCATCGTCTCAACCAGTACTTCCTGGGTGGACGACGTTTTCTTTGCCGCATTGTACAGACGATGATAGTGGCGAGCTTCAGTGGTCAGCTTATCAATCTGCCGATCCGTTTTTATTTGCTGTTCGATCTCCGAGTCTGACAAGTTGAATGATTGCACGGTCGTTCCCCGCGTGATGCCTTTCTGAGGAAGAACTGATGTCAGCGTGCTAGGATTGAGATCGTACTTGTTAGCGGTCTCCAACGAAGTCATGCCCCCGTGATAATCTCGGGCTAGATCTTCCCACTCTACGTCTGTTAGGTCCGATGGGATACGAGTCAAGTGTGTTACCTCTTGTTTGGCTTACAATTATATTATACCGCTGGCGAGCGGTTATGAGTCCCAGAATCGCTCCTGTTCCTCTTTGGAAATCCTGCCCTCTGACACAAGCTGCTCTCGGGTCTTGAGCGTGCGAGCAATGGTGCACCGCTGGTTGAATCGGTCGTCCTGTGTTTCGGTCCTTCCGGTCTTGCGATTGCGGATGGTGGCCACCGGATTCTCCCAAAGCTGTTTGATCTTATCGAAGGTATATGGGCCGCCCTCTCCAAATAGCTTGGAGACATCTTTGTGCCGGCCGTCGAGGGTAGGTATCCAGTGATACAGGTACATGTCGCGGTCCGGATCTTCTGCCCAAGCGGACAGTCGTCCCATCCCGGCGATCTTAGAGGTTTCTGTGCGAACGATAAGCTCTAATCGCCCGGTGCCTTTGTCCACCCTTTCCTGTATCTTGCCGACCATGGCGTCCAAGTCCATAAGCTGTGGGCCTTCCTTGAAGCCATCCCGTACGACCTTCTCAACAACGCGACGCTCCCCTTCAACGAAGTTCTTTAGCGCCGGAACCATACCGGCCGGTTGGTTGGCGAGGAACTTGGCAGCATTGGCGTCTGCGCGATCAGGAGCAAAAGAGAATCCGATCTCGGCTGCCCCAGCTCTGAGTCCGGTAGTGTAGAGTTCAGCAACCTCAGGAAGTCCGCGCTCGATAACCACCTTCCCCCAATCGGTGAAGTGGTTTTCAACCAGCTTTAGGGCGCTGGCGAGACTTACCCCTACACTGAGTGCGCGAAGTGCTACAATAAACTCAGCCGTCCCCTCTTTGTGAAGCAGCGCTAACTTCTTCATCATGGCACGTTGAGCGGCGGCTGTTCCCTTGATGTAACCCGGCTTCTTTGATCCGGTTACCTTAACGCGCTTGAACTTCTTCGGGGTCGGTTGACCATCGTTCGGGTTGTCGGTAATAGCCTTAGCTAGTATTGCCTTCAACATGAGGTCGATACTATGCTCTCCGCGATTCTGTACAATGAACTCAGACTGACCGGCGCGGTTGGTGATCCAGACCAGATCGTTGAGTGGAATATTTGCCTCTACAATCTCGCCTCTTGGCTCCGTACCGCGCGATTCTTCCTCTAACTCGACTCCTTCGATTGGATCCCCATAGACATCATTTCCATCGTGCTCATCCAACCACTTCCATGCAGCCTCTTCAGACTTGAACGGCATCGCCCCAAGGCCCGCGTCAACCTCCGGATTGTCTCCATGCTTATCCTTGAGATAAAACACCGGGTAAATACCAGATCCGCGAAGATGTTCTGCAAACTTTTGATCACTGGTCCATGAGAGCACGTTGCGCTTGGTGGCATCTCCATCGGCTGGAAGCTGATATCGAAACAGTGAGACTGAATCGCCGACCTGCTCGCGTAATGCCTCACGGATTGGTGTCATGGCTCGCTCAATCCCTTCACGGACAGTCTTCCCTGTAGCACTTGGATCAGAAGAGTACGCATCTTCTAATCTATCGGCCATCATAAACCCAACAGTTCCAGCATCTTCAGGTCCTACTGTGCCGGGTTCATGGCCGACGAAACTCGTAATGGCACGACCGGCCTCTCCTGTTAACTTGTCGTCAGCATTGAACAACAGCTCTTCATTGTCGTTTATCCAGTTATGAGTCTCAACTTTTGACTCTTTCGGCCGCACCCACCGCACCGGATGCTCGGGATCACCAGATTGCGGGACCAACCCCTCACGAGGAGGGCCAGCCAATTTGATCAAGCCCGCTAGTACTGTCTCTCGCTCTCCCACTCTAGACCTCGGCTTGGCCGCCGACTGAGCGAGTTGGTGATCCCCCTATTGAGGGCAAGCCACTGTCCGGAACCCCGGTGTCTCCAGATGAAGGCTCGGGCTCATCGGGAGTAGGGGAAAGTGGGTCTTGCTCGTCTCCACCGAATCCGCCTCCACCGAACCCTCCAAACATACCACCCTGCTGCTGCTCTGACTTAGGTTCGACCTTGCCGGTGATCTCATAGCGGTCTTCGTCTTGGAAGTACTCTACGCCAAAACCCATGTTCGCGTGGGTTGCTGCCCACTGAGCCTTCCGTTGACGGATCTCCCACTCTAACTGTTCGCTTCGCTCTTCGGCCGGGGTCAGTGTGAGCTCCCAGTCGGTGATGCCAAATGCCTTCAGTAGTTGAGGAAAGACCTCCGTGTTATACACGTCTTGTGACAGCTGAGCGCCACGTGACATCCGGGTGAGTTGCTGACTCTCGTTATTGAGCCCACCGCCGCCTCCGGTGTCAAATCCCATGAACAGTCCCGGCACACCATAGATACCGGCAACTGCTTGTGCGATACGCTGCTGGACCGGCAAGAACTGTAGCTCGTCAAGGGAGTAAGCGAACCGAACAAACTCGGTCTTACCTTGCCCCGACTTGCTACTTACCGCCAACCATGGAATATAGTGTGGGTTGGCCAGCACCTCGGCCAGCATCTGTTCCTTACGGGTCTCCAGGTCCTGTGGGTTGTCGGTGACCGTGGTGATCACACCCTGCGGCACCTGGCGCTCGAAGAAATAGTCGTAGAGGTAGCGGTCCATGCCGATCAAGGACAGGACCTTCTCGTATATGGCCAGCACGGCCGAGTAGCCGTATAGCTCAGATGGGGAGAACTTGGAGGAGTGAACGACCTCACCTTGCACCAGGTACAGCGCGGAT
>SDBT01008726.1_pt1 | contig 16521 bp, 8 predicted proteins | sample 2277101 | NCBI WGS metagenome assembly SDBT01 (sample SAMN10404973, study PRJNA504765) | marine sediment metagenome | isolation source: marine sediment core GS10_PC15, 103 cmbsf | place: Arctic Ocean: Southern Knipovich Ridge | collected 2010 | reverse complement strand
GGATATGTATATGATATAGAAGTTGATACATATCATAATTATGTAGCTAATGGTATTATATCTCATAATACATGTGCAGCCATTATGATTGCTGAGACATTTAAATCTATCATACAAAAATATGATACCAAAATATATGTGTTAGTGTCTGGTCCATTAATTAAAGAAAATTGGAAGAAACAATTACTCAAATGTACTAGTGAAACATATCTTAAACAGCAAGATGATACTATATATGTGGATACCGTACAGAAAAGTAGAGCAGACAAGAATGCTATTAAGTTAGCATTACAATATTACAAAATTATTAGCTATCGTGGTTTTTACAGAAAAGTATTAGGTGACAGAGTTACTAACAAGATAAAAACGAAGGATGACAAATTCAAAATAGTATATAGAAAAACGAAAGAAGGAGAATTCGAGCGAGATGTTGCGATAGATAGGATATACAATTTAAATAATTCATTGATTATAGTAGATGAGGCTCATAATTTAACGGGTAGTGATAGTAAATTAAACGAGTATGGAAAAGCTTTGAAAAAAATAATTAATAAATCACATAATTTGAAGGTATTATTGCTCAGTGCAACACCCATGAAGAATCTGGCTCATGATATAATTGAATTAATTAATTTTCTTAGGCCAATTGATAAACCAATGTATAGAGACAAAATATTTACAAATCCATCAAAAGTTCACGAAATAAATTTTCGACCCAATGGCATAGAATATCTTAAGAATATGACAAGAGGATATATATCCTTTCTTCGTGGTGCAGATCCAGTTACTTTTGCAACACGAATAGAAAAAGGAGTAATTTCCCCCGGGTTACTATTTACAAAGATTATAAAATGCAAAATGAAACCATTCCAACGAAGAATATATGATGAAATTATTAAGGATAAAAAAGATACTTTAGATAGAAAATCCGAAGCTGTAGCAAATTTTGCATTTCCTGGACTGACACAAGATAAACAAACAGTAACCGGGTATTATGGAATGCTTGGTATAAATATTTTAAAGAATCAACTTAAAACACATTATGATTTATTGAATAAAAAAATAGCAACAGACATTTTAGGAATCAAAATTAATGAAACTATAAAAGACTTAATATATATATCTGATAATGGGAGAACAATAACGGGAAAATTTCTTAAATTTGAGTATTTGAAAAACTTCTCTATTAAATTCTACAAAGCTCTTAAAAAACTTAATCGTTTATTCTGGGGAAAAAAAGGTGCGCGAACTGCATTTGTGTATTCAAATTTAGTCAAGGTTGGTATTGACATGTTTCGAGAAATATTACTGCATAATGGATATATAGAGTATAATGATGATCCAAATAATTATAAAATACAATCAGATACAAAATGTTACTTTTGTGGTTATACATATAAAGAACATCAACAAAAGAAATTACAAGAAATATCACATTTAGGTAGAGAACCTGGAACCGATATATCAGAATCATCAACTGAATATGAAAAAAAGGGAGAACCACCGTATCATACATTTTCCCCCGCAACATTTATATCCATTACAGGGAAATCCGCAGAGGATATTACTGACATTTTAACAGAGGACAAACACGAGATACTTCGAAATGTATTTAATAATATGAAAAATAAAGAAGGACGATATATTAAATTTATACTTGGATCACGCGTAATGAGCGAAGCAATAAGTTTACAAAATGTTTCCGAAGTTCATATTTTAGATGTGTATTACAATCTTGGTAAGGTAGATCAGGTAGTTGGAAGGGCTATTCGTCATTGTTCACATTATTATTTGATGAGTCAAAAAAATATATATCCTAAAGTTAAAGTATATAAATATGCTGTAGTGGTTGACAAAGGATTATCAAGCGAGGAAGAAATGTATAAAAAAGCAGAATTGAAGTATATTTTGATTAAGAAAGTTGAAAGGGCTCTTAAAAAGGTTGCAATAGATTGTCCACTAAATCGTCATGGAAATGTTTTTCCAAAAGATTTGTCAAAATATAAGAATTGTGTGGAACCAACAAAAGCTACAAAAAATGATCAAATATTATGTCCCAGTAAATGTGATTATATAAAATGTAATTTTAAATGTGATGATGAAAATTTAAACAAATTGTATTGGGATCAAAGCAAAGGAATATATAAAAAAGTTCCAAAAAATAAATTAGATACATCAACATTCACACATACTCTTGCTAGGAATGAAATAGAATATGTAAAATCTGTAATTAAAGATATATTCAAGATTAAATATGTTTACACACTAATTGAAATACTTAATTATGTTAAAAACTCATATAAAGATGAAAAAAGAGATTTGTTCGACGAATTTTTTTGTTTCAAAGCATTAGATGAGCTCATTCCAATATCAGAAAATGATTTTAACAATTATAAAGATACCATATTTGACAAATATAATACACCAGGTTATTTAATTTATGTACACAAATATTATATATTCCAACCATTCTACCAAAATGAAGATATACCTATGTATTATAGGTCATCATATGATAAATTTGAACAAAATCAATTGACATTATATAATTATCTAAAAAGTACAAAAGAATTTAAGATAAGAGAGAAGAAAGATACTGAATATGATAAACTTAAAAAGTATGATATATATAGATATGATTTTGATTCTGTTATGGAGTATTATGATAGTAGACCAGAGTTTAAATATATAGGAATTATAGATAAAGAATCAAGTAGAAGAAAACATAGCGAGAAACTTCAGGATGTATTTAAGATTAGAAATAAAAGAAGCAAGATACTGGATAAAAAAAGAGGTACGGGTATACAATCACTCAAAGGTGCTGTTTGTAATACAAGTAAATCAAAAGGATATTTGATAAAAATTGCTAAATATATTGGGATAACTATTAGTAAAGCTGACAATAAGGTATCTTTATGTGAAAAAACAAAAAATAAATTATTATTCCTTGAAAAATACAGTACATCCAAAAAGAAAAATAAATTTACATACATTATGATACCTGCAAATCACAATATATATCCATTCCCGTATAATTTAGAAGATAGAGTAAAATATATTAAAGATAAAATTAGTGAAAAAATTAAGTTTGATCTAAATATCACAACACAACAAGTGAAACTAAAAATAGAAAAGGAAAATGTAATAACATACCGTATTAAAATAAAGCATTCATCAAAATTGAATGATTTCAAAAACTTTTTAAAATTGTTAGGAGGTAAATTGAGTAAAAAAATATGGTTATTTGAGATAAGATAGCCATACCTTAGGCATGGCTTTTTATTTGTTTGTTTGCATAATGTGCAAATATCCATCCCAACATACCAAATATATGATCTCCAATTTGATTTAATTCGTTATCTTCTGAAAATTTATTTTGTAATATATAAGGTTCTATTATTTTGAATGTGATAAGTAGTATTAACCACACATTATAACTGATACCAATATAATAAACCAATATACCCGCAATGAAATGGATTATTGTGTAGTTATCGATAAATTGTATACCCATCTATATATTATATATATATATATATAATATATAGATAATAAATAAATTTGAAATTAATATTATAAATATATAAAGACATTCATATAAGAATATATACATGAACAATCCATATATAAACACAATATTATACACGAGCGTAGCACTTGATCCTAGCCAATGTAATAACAAAATATATTTCAATCTCAAAAAAAATCTAGAAAAAAAGTTATCCCAAACATGCTATAAGCATTATGGATATATCATGAAAATCTATAAAATATTAGAATATAAAAGAGGAATAATCGAACCAGAAGATCTTATGACAAATGCTAGATTTGATGTAAAGTTTTCTTGTAAATTATGTACACCATTAAAAGGCAAACAAATCATTTGTGAAGTAAATCGTGTTAATAAACCATTACTGACTGCAGAAAATGGACCAATTGTTGTTATAATAACAAATGAGCGCATTAATGATGAACATTTTTTTACTGATAATAATAATAATTTAAGATATAAAACTAAAAATAAATCAATCATATTAAAACCAAATGAATTTGTAAAAATTACATTAATCACAATTACTTTTAATGATGGAGATGATAAAATAAAAGCAATTGGTTTTCTCGATAACATGGCAAGTGGTGAGGATATTGATGCATATTATGCAGATTATTATAACACCAGTGATAATACAAGAGATCAAAAAATTGGTAAAATAGTAGAAGATACTGCTGAAAGTACAGAAGAAACATAAGTTAACACAAAAAAAAAATAATCATTAACATTATTTTATGCAAAACCATATTATATAATTACTACATATGGTATATGGTATATGGTATATGGTATATGGTTTTGGGCATTATATTTCATTATATTATATACATCATATAATGAAAAAAAAAAGCATATAAAGTAATAATCATTATTAATATAATAAGAGCATAAAATATTTTTAATGGAAAATAATACTTCTACTAATACTACTAATACCACTAATACTATTAATACCACTAATACTATTAATACTATTAACAATTATAAAAAAAAATATAGGAAAAAAAATGATTATTATTGCGCAAATTGTGGTAAATATGGGCATGTATATAAATATTGTAAAGAGCCAATCATTAGTTCTGGTATAATATTAATAGATATTCAACCATCAATTGGAACGGATACTATATGTAACGATATTTTTCAGCAATATTGTCAAAAAGATGTGAAAGATGTAAAAGATGTGAAAGATTTATATAATGATGAAATATTAACAAGTACAAATATAAACATAAATGTAAATACAAAAGGTATCAAATATAATAATAAGGAAGATTTACTAACATGGTGCAAGTATAAAAATAACATTAAATTTTTGATGGTAAGAAGAAAACATACATTGGGATATATTGAATTCATTCGAGGAAGATATTCAATAGAGAACTTAGAAGGAATAATTTTTTTATTTAAGCAAATGATAAAATCAGAAATAGATAAAATAAATACATACACATTTGATCAGTTATGGAAAGATTTATGGTCAACTAATAATACTATTCATAAAAACGAGTATAATAAATCGAAAAGAAAATTTGAGAAATTAAAATCCGGAGAGGATACAGAATTAGATTTAAATTATTATGTCAGTAAAATCAAACCAGCATTTAAACACGCTGAATGGGGTTTTCCAAAAGGCAGAAGAAATTTCCATGAAACCGATTTAGAGTGTGCTATACGCGAATTTAAGGAAGAAACTGGGTATAAGGATGGAGATTTTACAATATGTAATAAAATTATACCAATTGTAGAATCCTTAACTGGAACTAATGGAAAAAAATACAAACATATATATCACATGGCATTTAATAATACAACTAATAAGGAATTAAAACTTGATCCAAATAATAGTCATCAATTTAATGAAATTGGAGATATTGGATGGTTCATATATGAAGATATTATAAAATTGTTCCGACCATATCACGTCGAGCGTTATAAAATAATAATGAACATATATATGTACATTATGAATCACATTAGGAGACTTAAAAAGCGTTGACTTCGTCAAACTCACAGAATTGCCGAAGGCAATCTCGCTTTGTTCGGCTCATTTCATTCGCTTTATTATATTTTAATTTACTAAAATATAATAAATATAATATAATATATTATATTATATTATAATATGGAACATAATAGAATATTATTTACTCTAATTAAAGAACACAAATGGAAAGATTTTTTAAATTATTTAAAAAATAACGAAGATATTGATGTCAATATTAGAGATAATAATAATAACTATTTAATACACTTTGCTATAATATTCAATCATATTGATACTGTATCTATGCTTATAAGTAGGGGATCTAGATTAGATATTATTGATTCAGACAATCGAACAATATTATACACACCAATAAAATATGGATATATTAAAATACTTAATCTCCTATTACATTTTAATAAAATTAATATTGGCATATCATTAATAGATATGGTTGATAAGAAAGGTAATATACCATTACATTATGCTATAAATACAAAAAATATTGATGTAGTTAAATTATTATTAAAGGCTGGATCTGATGTTAATATTGTTAACAATAAAGGTTATAATGCATTACACACCGCAATACTTACTAAATCAATAAAAATATGCAAACTAATACTAAGTACAATGATAGATATTAATGCTAGAATAAACACTGGAGAAACAGCATTACATCTTGCATGTACTTTCCAACTCGAAAAAGTAGTTGCTCTTCTTATAAAAAAAAATATTTATTTGAATATACAGGATTATGATCATGAACTTAGTGCTCTCCATTATACTGTGAATTTCAATAATGTAAAACTTACATCAATGTTATTAGATGCGGGCGCGGACCCAAATTTACAGGATTATTTAGGTAATACATGCCTCCATTATGCTATAATTGACGCTAATTATAATATGGTTGGTGTATTTCTTAATCATCCAAATATTAAAAATATAATAAACTTAAATTTATATAACATAGATAGCAAACTGCAAATTCATTTATTATTAGAAAAGTACATAGAAAATAATGAGATAGTTGAAAAATATATTCCTTTATTAATTGCTAAGAGTAACATAAATTTCAAAGATATGAATGGTCAAGCACCAATACATTATATATCGAAAACAAATTTATGGGAAAAATATATGGATATTCTTAAAACTAAAAAAATCAACATTTTCGTCAAAAATTCAGATAACAAAAGGCCCATAGATTACATACCTTCCGATAAAATAGATGATTATATAAATATGACAATAGATAGCTATATATATATACTTAAGCATTATAGCTCATTATGGAAAGAGTCATGGGAAAATATATGCAAAAAAGAATTATTTCTAGACAATATGTCAAAAAATGAATTAAATATTATTTCAAAATATATTAATATAAAAAAAGAAGATCCAAAGCATAATATATGTAGAAGTATAATTAAGAAAAAGCTTATGGATATATATAAAAGTGGTAAAGATATATGTGGATATACATCTTATCCCACTAAGATAAATAAAAAATGTATAATAATAACAGAAGATAAGAGGGTAGAATCTTGCACATTTACAGGTATAACATTAGATATTTTGATGGGATTATTATACTTACTCAAAAAACATAGCATTGCGTGTTCAACATTAACAACACAATTTATTGAGAACAGGGAACTGTGCAAATACTACAAATCTATTGGTATTTCTACTAATACAAAATGTGTTTTTCTTAATTTTGAAGTGGTTTGGGTACATCAAAAATTATATATGTCTACCAATTTAGAAAATTCATTGAAAAAATGTCTTAAAAATAAATCAAAAAAATTTGTTATTATTCCATTAGGTATTGAACTAAAAATTGGAAGTCATGCTAATTATCTAATATATGATATAAGATCAAATGAGATAGAAAGATTTGAACCATATGGGGCAATTGGTCCATATAAGTTTGATTATAATTCATCCCTTCTTGATAATATATTGAAATATAAATTTGGAAAAATAATTCCAAATATTAAATACATATCACCATCAGAATACATGCAGAAAATAGGTTTGCAATATTTCGATATTATGGAATCGAGAAAGAAAAAAATAGGCGATCCTGGTGGCTTTTGTGCTTTGTGGTCTATCTGGTACACAGATATGAGATTGACATATTATCACATTAATAGAAAATCTTTAGTCAAAAAATTAATTAATAGTATAAAAGTGAAGAATATTTCTTTTAAAAATTTAATACGAAACTATTCTGTCAATATTACCAAGCTTCGTGACGATATATTTCAAAAAATAGACATGACAATTAATGATTGGATAAATGTTGAATATGAAAAAGATCAACTTATTGAGTTAATAAAAGAAATAACAGAATTAATAATTAGTGTCCAAAACCATGCTTAAAGGCATGGCTTTTTAAATTTATTTATAAAAGGTAATAATAAATAAAGAGTTGATAAATTTCTATTAATCTAATAATTCCATACTTCCTTTTTTCAGTAATAATTTTAACATTTTAAACGTGTCATCATCACCACTACGTTTTAACAAATATTGTATAGGTTTTTTTCCATCATTTGTCTCACAATTTAAATCTACTTTTTTTTCTATCATTAAATTTAGCATGGTAATATTACCATGCTCACACACATAGTGTATTGGTTTCTTTCCATTATTATCTGCACAATTTAAATCTGTACTACTTTTGAGAATATGCAAAATAGTATTGTCAGAGAATTTTTTTCTATGCATATTCAAATTTTTTTTATATTGTTCAAATAAATAAGAAATAAATGTTCTTTCAATATTTTTTAACACATCATATTTAATAATTTCATTTAGAATAAATTTGTTGTAGCAGTCTATATTGTAATCGCATATTAGATCGTCATCGTATCGTGATCCATGCCCAAATAAAAAGTTTAATATTACCCTTTTATTTGCAGTAAATGACATATCCTTCAATTTACGTTTTTTTGCTTGTGGACCATCAGATGGATCATCAACTCTTTTTCTTATTTTTCCTGTAATGTTATCGTCCATAGTATATAATATAATTATAACTTATATGGTATGCGCGATATTATATTATTATCAATTTTTTATAAATAAATGGTCAGATTATATTTGCAGAATATAAATACTACAAATAAAATTGAAAAAAATGATATTATAAATAATGTTTATAAAAACACTATTTACAAAAATATTTATTTGTACACCAATATACTTACCAAACTTTTTGGTCTTTTATTTCTTGGTATTTTTCTGTTCTTTTTTTTCAATTGGATCACTTTCTTCCACCAATTTTAACAGTTGTCTCTTTCTTTGTCCACCACCATATTTACCAAACTTTTTAGTCTTTTCTTTCTTGGTATTTTTCTGTTTGGCTCTTTTTCCATTGGATTTCCTACTTCCACTAATTTTAACAGTATAACTAACTTGTACATACTTATTTTCATCTATTTCTTCACACGCATATGTGTACTCTTCAAAGTAATCATCAGCTAGATGATACAAATCATCAGGATCGAAAATACTCATTTTGTTTATTATTTAATTAACAAATTTTTAATTTTATATTATATTAATAGAATAATCGAAGAAACTGATTTTCAATTATTTAGCTTTTCAATTTTTTTGCTCCTTTTCTTCATATTAAAAACAATTAATGTACAGAAAAGCTTTGCTTTTCATCACGCTTTGTTAATAAAATGCTTTGCATTTTATTAATCAAAGCCTGCGCCCAATATTATTATTGAGGCGTCACATCAATTTTTTGGATATATATATATATATTCATATTCCTAATAATAAACAACAAAAAGAATACAAATCAATAAATAATATATCAAAAAGTTCCTTACTTAGTCAACTGGGCTAACCCATATCTCTTCATAAACCTACACATAATAATAACTATCAAAATAATTGCAATAAAAACAAGAATATACATAATATATTTGGTTCTGCTTGTTGTTGTTTTATTACATGTTGTGCATTTATTCAGTACTGATTCATATGAAATTTCTGGTTTGTTAAGTTGTCTATTTACAGAATTCCTTACATCAACTAACCATCTAAATAATTTCTTTTTTGAGCATAATATTTCGTTGGTTAATGGATATTTTAAAAAATGTTCCTTGAAATGATCTTTACATTTTTCACATGGCAATATTGTATGTAAATTTTCAAAAAATGTTTTAATATTTTTTTTATCTGTATCTGATGGACATTTTGGATAACCAATTGTTATACAATGCAAAAACATCCATGCATGTGATCCCCATATTTTTGGATCCATTTATATATATAATAGAAAAATATTTATGATTAGTCCAATATTTTTATCATCTCCAATGATTCACCATATGTTAGCTTTAGTACCTTTGATGTACCCAATTGTGAAAAAACAAATACATTTTTATTTGATGTTAATAAATCATCTATAGCATTTATATTCATAACTTTTTTTTTATTAATTTTTGTTAACATAAAAACATCATAATTATTGTCGGACAAATGAATAATTGGAATATTAAATGATTCATGTAATATGATATTGTCATATGATAGATCTTTTCTGTTTATATCAATCAGTACTACTATTTTTTCATTATTATTATCTCTATATGGATACTCTATCATATATTTATTAATATATTTACTTAATAGATAGCCATTATTGGAATACATCTCTATAAATTCTTCAGATAATTCCATTAAAATTAAACCATGGTATCTATAATATATATGGTTATTCATTGCAGGTATATATTTAGCACTTAATACAGATCTCGCGATAATATTTATTTTTTTGTTAAATATATTTGGTCTATACACCATCATTTGTATCATATCGCCCGACATATATTTCAATGCAATATATGTTGATACTGGCATCATAATACCTGCACTGTCATGTCTGATACATAAATTTTTATTAATTTTCTTTCCATCCACACTATATATAATATCGTTATTTTTCAAATTATAACCATATTTACTATTTTTAAGCACGGAGCTATTATAATTTATATTAAAATTATTATTTATCATCAGACCATAAAAAGTCTCATTATTTATTTCGAGCTTATTTTTATTATATAATGCTATAATATCACATAGGCCCATAAATTTATGTGTTTTGATATATTCATCTAATAGTCTGTGTATTGAAATTGATGGTATAATATTTATTTCTCGACTTCCTACAATAATATTAGACATAATACCAACTATATTATTATTATCATCAGTAACAATAGAACCAGAAATTTCACATAATTCATATTCTGTATTGTAATTTAATTTATCAACTAGTGTTGTTATAAATGGTAATTGTGGCATATTTAGACTCTGTTGTTTATAAAATTTTATACCATTAACAGTACTTGAATATTTTTTTATACGAGTGGTTATGTTACAACTGGTATAACCTGGCAAGGTACCAAGACTTCGTTTGGAACGAGTTACTGACTTGTCCGACTTATCCGATAGATTATATAAATTCAACCGTTTACCACTTACTATAGTACGTGTATAAAAACTAATAGAACTACATAACTCCGGTAACATTTTATTAAAACATTTGATATCTATGTAATTACAATTTAACATATTATGACTAGGTAATTTTAAAAGAGCTAAATCCATTTCATCTGATACACACTCTACACTCACTTGTTCTCTACATAATTGGATAGACACACCGTCATCATTTGATACAAGATTAAATGCAAATAATTTATATGCATTTTTGACAACATGAAAACATGTCAATATATATAAATTATTATCTAATAAAATAGGTGTCCCCAATCCAGTTCTAACATACTTCTCATTTTTATTATTCCATGGAGTCAAATTTTCAGACTCAACATATGCTGATATAATTAGTTGCTTGTTATTATTTATATACTTACTGGAACGTTTAGTATCCGCTATCATTAAGTGTATATAAGCATCTATTTAATATTTTTAAAGCATTCTATACATCCTATAATCTATACAGAATTTTTATCAATTTTTTTTGTTTAAAAGCCATGCCTAAACGGCATGGCTTGCATAATACATACATATTTTCCCTGCTAGATACCTGATGAACACACTACTTGTGTTTTTGTAATTAATATTTTTTCCACCATATTGCTGTCCATTCATTTTTCTTATCGCAGCATATTGATTATGTTGTTGGGACACATTACTACTTCGCTTTATTGTATTCCATATATTTGGATCATAATTATTCATCATGTCCATTTTTATCTGATTTAGTGTTGATATATAGTTTCCAACCATATTACTTCTTAATTTGAACCGATAATCATCTTCTTTTGTACTATCTATACTACTTATCATTTTATTAATTGTTGTACGGTGTATATTGATTGTATCATCTAAATATTTTTCTAATATTTTTTCTGGTTTATACGTATCGTATACATTACTTTGTATCATTTTTGGTGTAACTGGATGAAGCATGTATATTTCTTCTCCACCATATATTCTTAAAAACATCATATATTCGTGGCGATACATATCATGTAACAATGTATCCTCTATTTTCACTTTCGGATGTATTGTCTTTATCATGTACATATTTGTAGGATTTGGAGCATTGATATGTATGTATAATTTTGTTTTATTCATTTTTTTAACAACATAATAACCATAACCTCTCAATAGTGCGTGTGTTATACCTATTCTCTTATTATCATCAATATATTTCACCATTAAATTTTTATCGAACCACTCAAAATCCACCCCTTTATCATCATTGTCATAATCAATCTCTCTAAAACCGGGGTTTATTATTTTGTACAACTTGTTATTAAATTGTATATATGATTTTATATATTGTAACATTGACACATTATTTATGTTATTTTTTTTACACCATTCATCAAATATATCCATATTATCATATATTTTATTAAGCATATCATCCAGAACATCAATCTTTATAAATTCTTTTTCTTCAGCATCATTAATTTCATCGCTATTGGATAGTTTATTTATACCATCCAAATATATTAATCTATTTATACGCTTCACTAATTCTGAATTTTTTTTATATTTTTTGGTTAATTTACTGAAATCTTTTGACTCTCTATTCGCAATATATATTTTTTTATCACTTTTAATGGATCTAATTATATTTAATATACCAGCAGCAAAGCCTCGTGGCTGATTATTGACATCAAGTGATATTCCATTTTTGACTAAGTATTTAAATAAATTATTTATTATATTCAATAATCCACTACTATCTGATATTTTATCACCATATATACCCCTTACTTTTTGTATGGGTATTATACTTTTTCCCTTAATTATTATTCTTGATAATAAATTTGCAATGCCCATTGACATACTCATATACATTGGTATCAATTTAGCCATTTCATTTGAGCATTCATATTTACGACTGTATACATATGATATAATATATCGAACATCATGCATATCCATAACCTGCATTAGTTTAGATATATTTATACCATATTGTGTTCTGTGGATTTGTTTATTTTTTACTATCAAATTAAATTCAGTAAGTATATCCCAAAATGTGTTCATTTTGTATGATACAACATCATGCTTATTTTTATCATAATGCAATCCATCTGGTTCATTCCCTATTCCAATAAGTTTTCCGGAAATATTTCTACGCATATTTAATTCCTCAGGGTGTATTATATAAAATGTACCTGTACTATCTGTTAGAGTATCTTTAGCATATCCTGTTTGATTGTAAACATGTGGCTTGGTGTTATTATTATAATCATAATGCTCATTATTTCCTTTATATTCTATCCACTTATCTTTATTATAATATTGTGCTTTTATCATAAGATGTATACCATGAGCATATACTTCAGAAAAAGACTTATGTGAAATATTATGAGCACGTGTATTTGGATCTTGTTTGAATAGAGGTTCTTCATTATCATTTTCTTGTAATATATCATACATAATAATACTTATATCTGATATAGATATATCATACTGTATTTGATTATTTTTGATGTTATCTCTATTATATGTATAATATACATCTCCGTCACGAGTTCTTCCAACTCTTCCACGGCGTTGTGTACTACTGGATTGAGAAATATTCTGTTTCACTAACATCAGAGACCTAGTCTTGTAATCATATTTGCCAACTTTGCTTTCTCCAGTATCAACCACATATCGCAATGTATCAATTGTGATAGATGCTTCGGCCAAATTAGTAGCAATTATAATGACTCGATCATATGTACCGTAATTAACTTTTTTTATATCATCTTCATCATATTCAGAGTCAAAATCTAAATCTTTTGGTATTCTAATTTGTTTTCTGGTATCATCATTAAGATCCTCGATGATGGTTTTTTTATGACTTGGCATTAGCCCATGGTATGGCATAGCTATAACATTATCTGGTGTATTGTTGTTAAGAAATTGAACTGCCTTTTTTATATCATATCTTCCTGGTTGAAAATATAAAATATCACCAGATTTGGTAGTTTTTATTATTTCTAATACAATATCATTTGGTTTTTTACCAATTCTGTCATGATCCTTGATTTTAAATCTAGTTGTTTCACCAGGTGGCGATATGTGTAATCTTCTGTCAACATTAATTCTATCTAACTTATTATCACTCAATATCCAATTAAATGGATACATTTTATTATCATTAATATTTCTGTAATATCTCCTATAATTTGGTTCATCATTGCCCATAGTAGCACTGATAATTATAAGTTTTAAACTATTATTATAATATAATGCATTCCTCATTATGGTCAATATTAAATCCATATTCTTATTGTGTTCATGTGCCTCATCAACCACGACAATATCATATACATTCTCATTAGTGTATTCGTTATTTATCTTTTTTTTAAGTATTGGATTATTCTTTAATTCTTGATACAACATACCATCTGTTACCATACGTAACATCAAATGATTTACTTTATTACTGTGACGACTTTTGCTATATTTGTATTGTATATAGTAATTCTTTGAAATAATATTAGCATCTATTGATTTATTGTATTCTTTAATTGGTACACCCATTTGTAGTGCAATAGTTTCTGCATTTTTAATTGTTGGGGGTATTCGAGGCTGAGTAGCTATTATTTTCCCAGAATACTTATAATCTATCATCTTGAGAGCATATAATAGTAATTTTGGAATCTGTGATGATTTACCCACACCAGTTGCTCCCGTTATATATATCACCCTATTATTTAAATATCTATGAAAGAATGCTATTTGTGATATCCAATCCATAGCGTATGTAGTATACCATAATCCTGGCGCCTCGTCTTCTAAAAACTTCAAATATTTCTTTTTTTGCTGTTTTTTATTTTTCTCATATATTATTTCATTCATATCGTCATACTTAGTTCCTGTTAAATAATAATACGAGCTTTTCCACTTTTCTTTATTTTTTTTTTCTTTATCATTGAACACTATATCGGCCATTCTCATTTTGATTTCTTTTTTATATTTTGTAAATTGACTGGAAAAATTACTTTTATCTGTTAATCTACTATCTGGTACAAATTCAGATAATATTCCACCCGTTATTAAACATTCGAATAATGTGGACGAAAGCTGTTCCAGAACACCAATGTGTATAAATTTATTTATATCTTTTGTTGCTTGCTTTGTAGTTGTCTTGTATATATTTCTTACATAATTAGATATATTAAACCATTCTGTTACATCATTATTATTACTCCAATTTAATCTATTTAATATCTCTTTTTTATCATCACTTTCTAATGATCTCCAATATCTCGGATATGGTTTGAAGTTATATATGGATGTAATTGATTTATCTGTATAATGTGTTAATGATTTTGCAAAATTATATATATTTTTGGCAGATATTAACCAAAAATTTAATGTTTTTGGTCCAAGAAATGAATTGTATTCATATTTAAAATTATAGAAATGCGCTTTTTTGGTATATTCATGATAAGACAATATGTGATATTTTTTATTCTTGTAATCTAAATAATTTTTTGAGTACCACGTGTTTTTAAATTTATCTATGCAACTTTTAATATACATATACATATGCTTTGGATCAAGTGATTTTATATTTTTCCATATCTTAGAAATATTTATATCTAGTCTTTTAATATATTCTTCATCTATATCTATATCGTCTATATCACCCTTATACAATATTTTTAATTTAATATAATTATCCTTTTTGGCTGCTTCATTTATATTTTCATAATATTTGTCAAAGAATATCATTATCGTCTTCAATGTATCTGATATAATTTGACCATTTATACCCTTGTAACTATGTGATAATAAAGCAGAATTGATATAATCATTCCACGTTTCCCTAAATTTATTTTTACTATTATCATCCAGTTGCTCCCATGATATACCATTCACACAATTATCTAAATCAAATATCATATTGTACGCCACCAAGCCCGAATGTTTTTGTTCATTTATTAAAATATCATAAATTAACCATTTAATATTCTTTATGGCATGATATAAATTGTTAAAAATGACATTATATATATCTCCAACATATAAACCATTGTATTTTCTACCAGCGCTTTTCATATCTTCATTGTCATTTTTAGATGGATCCCAGTAAACAATATTTCTATTATCTATTGCAACTTTTGTGTTCTTATATAATACACTATCTGTATATGAAAGTATATCCATTGGTCTCACATCTAACCAATTTACATATAATTTGTTTGATATTATCTGTATAGTTTCTTTTAATAAATTATAGTTATGTGAAAGATGTTCTGGGTTGAATTGTATTTCTGTATTATTACCAGACGATCTGTCGCATCTACCATATTGTAAGTTTGAATATATATATGATGGTTCACCTTCATTTATATCACGCACACTATCTTTATTTTTTGCAATATATATATCATTAAGAGATCGTATATTTTTTTTCTTTTTGTTGTCATCATCATCTATGTATGGTAATAATATATAC
>SDBT01008725.1_pt1 | contig 16523 bp, 16 predicted proteins | sample 2277101 | NCBI WGS metagenome assembly SDBT01 (sample SAMN10404973, study PRJNA504765) | marine sediment metagenome | isolation source: marine sediment core GS10_PC15, 103 cmbsf | place: Arctic Ocean: Southern Knipovich Ridge | collected 2010 | reverse complement strand
GGGTCCAGGGACACCGGTGGCAAACAACAAAGTGCGTTCTCATGCCTTTGATAAACTTTGAAATCGCTACTATGATCCGACCACGAGAACCGACAAAAACGGTGATTTTGAGATCAAATTCATAAGATCGGGCAAACATTATATCCAGGCATATCCTTTCTGGTTTACAGCGAAACAAGCTCCAGGAAAAACAAGCAATATCGTAACGCTTCAACCGGGCCAAAACCTCGAAGGTATTGAATTAATCACAAGCCAACCTGAAAAGCTTACTCCGTTAAAAGTTAAAGATAAAAAAACCCCCGATGTGCAGGTTGAGGGGGAACTGGCTCCAGAAGCGAGAACAGGGCCGAGCGAGAGGCGAACTGCTTCGGTAGCATCAGATTATAAAGCTGCCTTATCGAACGGTGTGACGGTTGAACTCGTGGGGAGCTGCCGATATACGAGAGATGGTACTGAATGTTTCCGGCCAGATGGGATGCCTTTGGGACGACAGTTGAAGATCGCCAAGTGGAATCAAAAGCCGAAGACCGGTGATATTGCAATTATGTTCAACGTTAAAGGCCCAAAAGATATGTCATTGTGGTATCACGGTATCCAGGGGGCTGACAGTACGGAAGGCTCCTGTGATGTTGTGGACGAAAATGGCCGGAAGCTCGAAGGATGGGAAGCGGTTCTGACACGATTTGACAATGATCAGACCACAACAACGGTTAAGTTCGGTGCTGCCGCCGGTGTGTGGAAAACCATTGCCGAACACGACGATATCGGATCAATGGGCATCGACAATGGCATTACCTTTACAAAAACCATCAAGTACGAAAGAGGAGTACAGATTTTTACGACGGATACACTTGGGCGAAATGTTACCCAACGTATTGTTGTGATTGACAACGAGAGCAGACTTCATCCATGGGAAGAACATACCGGCTCAGTTTCCACCGGTTCAATACGTCAATCTATCGGTACATTTCCAAATCTCGGATTAGACCAAATTAATAAATTCCAATTTCAGACTCGTCCTTACGAATGGGTAACCTTCAAAAACGTCTCTCTCAAGCCGAAATTCAAAACCGATGTGCAGGTTGAAGTTGGGCGGGCACGACCAAATAGCTCCCTGGAATCAAAAGTAAACGAACCGGCTGATAAATATAACCAGATTCTGGAGCCTTTGAACAGGCAACGTCAAGAGCTTGAAAAGGAGCTTAAAGCACTCCGAGATGCCTATGACGATACGGAGCATCTGACAGGTGTGCGCTTAACGGTGTCAAACGCTGAGTTGGAGACAGTCGGGTGGCTTAGAAAGCGCTACGTGGCCAGTGGTGTTGTCCGCTGCGAAATGCCTAATCAATCGCTCATGCAGGCCGAGACCGCCATCTGGCCGGACTCGTTCGAAGTTCACGCTGCAAGGACAGCCGCCTATCTTAAGGACAGGGACTTTCTTCAGGGGGTCATACGGCGAGATAAAGTACGCCGAACAAAGTGGTTTCAGGCCCGCAAGAAGGATATGGAAAAGGCGATAGATTCTCTGGCCGACAGCCTAACCGTGCAAGTCAAAGATACAGCCGATATAGAGGTCAAATTCACCGCTGATAATCCAGGTGATGCTCAAACCATACTCGATGAGTTATTGCAACTATTCATTCTGCAACAGACCGACCAGGCACAAAACGAACTGACAAAAAAGATGGCTGCCCTGCATGAGGAAAAAAACAGGCTGAAACGATCTATACAATTCATGGAGGGCGAAAAACAAACATTGCAGAAAGAGGTACAGGAAACTCAAAAGCCCGATGTGCAGGTTGAGGTGTTTTAGTCTTTCCAGTATGCCCGTCTTCTTGTAGAATTCATTCAGGCTATATATCGCTGATAATAAATGGAGCTTAAAATGGAATATGCAGTCGGCAAAACCGGAAGAGTCATTGTCATGCGGCTGTCCGAGGGCGAAAGCCTTTACGACTCGGTTCACTCTGTCGCAAAAAAGGAAAATATCAAATCTGCAGCGGTCTTTATCACCGGTGGTTTCAGAAAGGCAGATGTAGTCGTCGGGCCGAAGGAAGAAAAGCCTAAAATCGTGCCCAACTTCAAGCAGTTTTCCGGCCCGGGCGAAGTCTTGGGCGTCGGCACCATCTACTGGGACGACGAAGGCCCGAAGATGCACATCCACACCGCGATAGGCAAAGGCGACGAGGTAATCGTCGGCTGTCCCAGAGGCGGAGCAAACACCTTCCTCGTGCTGGAAGTTACCATAATTGAAATCGAGGGCATAAACGCCGCCCGCAAACTCGACCCAGACAGCGGCGTGAAACTGCTGAAACTTGAATAACAACCCCGTTAACTGTCATTCTGAGTCCCGGCGCGCCGGGAAAGAATCTATGGGGGTGTAGTTTGCTCCGCTTGGTCTTCGGGGCTTTTTCTGGCGGGCGCACCGAAGAATATGAATGTAACAAGGACAAGCCCCGCACCTGCAAAGAATAAACTGCGTCGAACGTTCGGCTCAGAGCATCGCTTGACCCACTTCGGAATTTTGCGAGCAGGCCGACTGGTGCGCAAATCTGTAAGAACAGCCGTGCCAGCTTCGGTCAACAGCTCTTGGGAGGCCCTGGGAAAGGCGGTATCTTCTGCGCTGGGTTCCCGGCCGAGAGTAACACGCTCCAAGCGTAGAACAATGTTCGGATCATTACGAATTTCGTCTATTTGTGCCTCGTACTCGATTGTAAGGAACTTGATATCTTCATTGTCTGCTGAGGTTTTCTCCAGGAGGTTCCTGCCTTCGTAATAGTCGCGCACTTCATCTGCCAATATAGACAGCGCAACCGCGCCGGCCCCTACGGCGAAGAAAAGACAAAACAGAACATACCGCACCAATCCCATTATGCGCCTCAGAATGTCTTATCGCGACCCCAGCCTTTCGGCCTTATACCTTCATCGGTATTTGAAAATTGCCCCGCCGTACGTAGCACTGCTGCCCAATTCCTCATGGATTCGCAAAAGCTGATTATACTTACAGATCCTGTCCGTCCTGCAGACAGAACCCGTTTTAATCTGGCCGACTCCGGTCGCCACTGCCAAATCCGCAATCGTCGAATCTTCCGTCTCGCCGCTGCGATGGCTTATTACCGCCGTATAGCCGTTGCGCCGGGCCAGGTTGATTGCCTCGAGCGTCTCGGTCAGGGTCCCAATCTGATTGAGCTTTATCAGGATCGAGTCGGCGCATCCGAGCTTAATACCCTTGGCAAGCCTGTCGGTGTTTGTCACGAACAAATCGTCTCCGACGAGTTGAACCTTGCCGCCTAACTTTTTCTGCTGCTTTGCCCACCCGTCCCAGTCGTCTTCGGCAAGACCGTCTTCAATGCTGACGATTGGATATTTTGCAACCCAGCCGGCCCAGTGCTTAACCATCGCATCGGAAGAAACCTTTTTCTTCGGATTAGACTTGAAAAACTTATAGCTCTTGGTGCTTTTAACCCACATCTCGGTCGAGGCCGGGTCCAGTGCAATGGCAATCTGCTTGCCAGCCTTGTAACCCGCCTTTTTGATAGCGGCCAATATCACCTCGATTGCCTCTTCGTTGCTCTTTAGTGAAGGTGCAAAGCCGCCCTCATCGCCGACCGATGTATTATACCCCTTCGACTTCAGCACACCCTTGAGCGTGTGAAAAACCTCCGCCCCCATCCGCAGCGCTTCGGGGAAATCTTCGGCGCCGATGGGCATTACCATAAACTCCTGAAAATCCACGTTGTTGTCGGCGTGCTTTCCGCCGTTGAGAATATTCATCATGGGAACGGGCAGGATATTTGCGTTGCAGCCGCCGATATACCGATACAGCGGCAGGTCCGCCGAGTTCGCTGCCGCCTTGGCCACGGCTAACGACACTCCCAAAATCGCGTTGGCCCCGAGCTTGGCCTTATTGGCCGTGCCGTCGATGGCAATGAGCATGGCGTCAAGTTCTTCCTGCGCCGTTGCATCCATGCCCAGAACTTCCGGCCCGATTATGTCATTGACGTTATCGACCGCCTTGGTAACACCTTTGCCTAAGTAACGCTTCTTCTTCGTATCGCGAAGCTCGACCGCTTCATACGCCCCTGTGCTGGCCCCTGAAGGCACCGCAGCCCTGCCGAACGAGCCATCATCCAGGAGAACGTCAACTTCCACCGTGGGATTACCCCGAGAGTCCAGAATCTCCCTTGCCGTTACATCTATAATTGTCGTAAACATTTACTAATCCTTTCTGCTCATCGTTCCTGCCAAAGCGCAGGCTCCATTTCCATTTCGAACCACTTCATCCGTCAACTGGCCGCTATTTCTTATGCTGCATCGGCAATTCTAAATTCTAAACCAGCCCACGTCAAGACTTGATTATACTCACCGGCCCGTTTATCATGCCCATTATGAGGATACCACTAACAAAATACGGTCTGCCGCAGGTGGCGGTGTTTGGGGTGATGATACTGGTGGTCATGGCTACTGTCCATATCGCCGGCTCAAGCGATATTATGTCACCCACAACCGTTTTGATTGTCGAAGTAATTATGGCGATACTCTTGATTTGGGTCCTGGCCTTTTTCCGCGATCCGGATCGTGATATCCCAGAAGGTGAGGGCATTTTGGTTGCACCCGCTGACGGCCGGGTGACTGACATCGAAGTCGTCGAGGAAAATGACGTAATCGGCGGCCAGGCGCTCAAGATAGGGATATTCCTGAGTATATTCGATGTCCACATCAACCGCGCACCGTGTGCAGTGAGGATTGATAAGGTTACGTATAAGCGAGGCCGATACACAAACGCCATGAATCCCGCATCGGGCCGGGTAAATGAGTCCAACGATATAGCCATGACGCGCCTCGCAGAGCCGAAAGATGCCCTGCTCGTTCGCCAGATTTCAGGTGCCATCGCCCGCCGGATAGTCTGCAAGGCCACCGCAGGTGAGGATTTTGCTTGCGGCGAGCGGTTCGGCATGATAAAATTCGGCTCAAGAACGGAACTGTATTTACCGGCCAGCGACAACGTAAAGTGCGTAATAAAAGTTGGCGATAAGGTAAAGGCCGGCGAAACAATAGTGGCGAGATATGTGGATTAGCAGCCTCATACGGCAGCTTTGGCGAAGCGTAATAACCAAATACCATTCACTAAATACTAACGGTTAGACCAATGCTTGAATCAGGAACCGACAGGGCAAGAAAACGAAATCTGCTGCGGCGCGTCCGGCGGCAAAGGCTCAAATACATCACTATCTTGCCTTCGCTTATCACACTGCTCAACGGCATTTGTGGATTCGCCGCGATAGGGTTCGCCAGCAAGGGCTTTTCCGCAGGTCTGGCGAATTTCTCATTCCACAAAATTGAGCTTCCCTACTTTGCGATGGCCGGCTACATGATCTTCTTCGCGATGATTGCCGATATGCTCGACGGCAGGGTCGCCCGCATGAGCCAGGCGACCTCAAGTTTCGGCGGCCAATTAGACAGCCTCTGCGATATAATCAGTTTCGGCGTGGCGCCTGCATTCCTGATGCTCAAGCTCCTGGACTACAAGCTCACTGAATTAGTTTCACCGACACCGGCCTTTTCAGATTTTTTGAGCAGGTTTATCTGGCTGACCGCAGCGATCTACATGGCGTGCGCGGCGATTCGCCTGGCCAGGTTCAATGTGGAAAACGAGGAGGATGAAACCGCGCACATGAGTTTTGTCGGGTTGCCCGTGCCGGCAGCGGCTGGTGTGTTGGCAAGTCTGATTATATTTTACCAGGATATGCTCCCGACGGTGGGGCCGGGGTCCGCGATTTACAATATTGGTGAGATCGTGATTTTATATTCGCTGCCCTTTGTGGCGATCGGCGTGGCGCTTTTGATGATAAGCAGGATCCCATACCCGCATCTGATTAATCAGTACTTCAAGGGAAGAAAGCCTGTAACTCACCTTTTCTGGTCGGTGGCTATCATAGGCCTGATTTACCTGTGCGGCCTGCAAAGCGCGTTGTTGATTACGTTCTGTGGTTTTGCCATCAGCGGATTTGTCAGATGGTTCTACTACAAGATAATCCTTAAGGCCCCCCGGCAAACTTATCTCGGACTGTCCGTGACACTTACTAATACCACGGACTCGCCGGATGATTGAAAATTGCCATCGGTAACGTAAAGAAGCTATTCGAGCAAACCGTCATAGACCTCAACGCCCTGAACTATCTTGCACGTATGAACAGCATACTTGTCGGCGTACTCGGGATGGAGGCGGGGATAAGCGGTGTCAACGGCTTGGCGGAGAGCATCGACGGCGCCGGCACGAACCAAAGCGCCTGCTGCGCCCTTATCACCTCCGCCCAACATTCGCTCACCCAGAACACCTTCGACAGTGCGGGCGATATCACACATCGCCTCCAACTGGGGCCCGGATATCTTGTAAGTGTCTCTTAGCCCGATACCGTCGGCGCGGAAGATGCGACCGACGGTCTCAATATCACCGCCCTTCCATGCGTTAAGCATTTCGTAAAAGCGCTTCTGTGCGCCGAAGATATATCTGAGCCGGTCACACAGGTCGGGATACTGCCCGTCGAATTGGGTCAGGATTGTCTCATACAGCGACTCATCTTTGATATCCGCCAGCCATGAAATATCATAGCCTTTCTTTTGAAGAATAGAAACCAGCTCTTCGCATTGTGCCCTTCGAATCTTGTAGGTGGATTTTTCCAGGCCGGGCCGAACGGTACCGGTATCGAGAACCACAATGCGAAAATCAATAGCGCCCGGCCCAAGCGGCACATAATCGATGCTCCTGGTTCTGGGGTTATAATGCGTGCCCATATTGCTTCGGGCAAACAGTATCATAATCTGGTCGAGCTGGCCGCAGGGCGAACCAATGTAATCATTTTCGACAGCCTGAGCCATATCGACAATCTTGAACCGGTCCTCGATTTCGATGCCGTTTGCCTCAAGAAGCGACAAAATCAGGTTTATCGTCAGGGACGCCGAGCGGCTCATCCCGCCGCCGGGAATATTGCCGTAAACAACGGCATCGATGCCCTTAGTCAGTGTTATGCCTTCCCGCCTTAAAACGTACTCGACCCCATAAGGAAAACGCCCCCATGTCTCGGCGACCTCGGGCGATTTTGGCTGGGGCACATTGCTAAGGTCAAATTCGATAATACCGTCATCCGGGAAGTTACCGCTGAAAAGTCTCATCCGCCCGGTGCCGTTGGGTTTATACGCCAGCCAGATAAACCTGTCGGTTCCAATACCGAACAACTCGGTGCCGTTGTAATCACCGTGCTCAACGGCAAGGCAAAAACGAGATGACGTCCGCCTGACCTTGCCACCTTTTATATCTATGCCGGTATCATTGGCTAATTGTACGATCTTCTCGACAGCATTTTTGTCTTCTGCTGTTAGCTCCATTGCTAAAAATATCCTTAATGCAAAGCGATTTGTCCCTTGAACTCAATTTGCCCACAAATGAAAAAGGGCAACACTACCTGAAGCACAAATAATAAGGCTTTTCCCGGTTCTGTCAAGCTTGAACCTGCGTTATCGTGGAATGGAAAAGGGCCATCGTATCGGCCGGTTGCATTTGAGGTCCTATATTGTGCCCAACCACGCCGCTAAAAACCGGACGCCAAATATGATGTATTTTGCAGTTTCAGCTAAAGTCGCTCCTGCCGGGCACCGATGTAATCCATTGTCGCCAGGACAGGAAAAGGGTTACATGAAATGCCAACAATCGAAATAACAAAAGAGGCATGGGTAGATAAATACGCTCAGCGAATTCTGCAGGTTTGGCACAAGTTGCAAAGCCCCCTCGGTATCGATAATCAGTATTCGCAGCAAGTGAAAAATCAGCTTGACGAGTTTTTTGACGACCCTCTGAAACGGGGCCTTATAGAAACGACCTACACAGATTGATTTTTCCGGGTAAATAAGCCGCCCATGCCCTCATCCGCTCAAGCACCCTCCCAGGCAACCATTGACAGGCTGTGTGCCGATCAAAGCCGTTCATCGGAACCGCCGCTGACAAGCCGGATTTGGCCGATGTTAGGAATGATCGGCAACAGATTTTCAAATGGCCTGAAGGCGTCGCCCCAATAAACCAGGACCGCCTTTCCCACCAGATAGTCGCGCGGCACCACACCGGTTCTGTACCTGACCCCGTTATTGCCTATCCCCTCAGTCGCCCACACCCGGCAATCGTGACTGTAGGGACTGTTGTCCCCACACACAAAAAACTCGTCTTTGCCCACTGTAAAACCGTTGCCCTCCCGTGCCCGCAGGCTCCCCTTGCTGATATAGTGAATATCTCTGCAAATGCCTACGCGCGAAAGCATCAGCTTTCCTGCGCCGAAGATCTTCACCGCCGGGTCGCCACCTTTGCTTTTATCGCCCGCATCGTTGGGCCCCCGGCCCAGGTCGTGTATTAGCTCATCAGGCCCGAATTCAAGTATCAACCGGTGGTCAACATTTGCGAACTGCAGCCGAACGGAATCGTTTGCCTTAAAGGGCTTTATCTTCTGACGTTCGAGCAGGATGCGTTGACCGCCGATTACTTTTTCGATAGTCATTTCACCGGAGAAATCGACCCAACCGTGGTAGAGCGTTTCATATTTCTTCAATCCTGCGCCTATCAAACCGAAACGGCTGCCGGATAAAACGTAGAAGCGCACCATCAAATCACTGCAAACCGGCCTCAGATTATATTCACCACTACTGTTGTAACCATACGTGGCCAGGAAATTGTTGCCGATTGATGCATCATAAACGATGGTATTGAGCCGGTCCGGCTCACTGTCCAGCCCAAAAATTGTAGGCCCGTTGGCGTTCAGATCCCAGCTTGAGTCTGGAGTGTTTTTGAAGGGCTGCTGCCATCGGTCATCTCCGGTCGCTCCTGCATCAGCAGTGCCGGCACGCAGTTCAAGCTGCTGGTGAAACGGCTGATAGTCATTGTCATAAACCGGCATCCAAAGCTCTTGTTGAACGGCGGCGGGCTTTCGCGCAATTTGTCCGTCGATATAAATATCACCGTCAATTATTTCGACTGTTTCACCGGGACCGGCTATCATCCGCTTAATATAGTTAATGTGAGGGTCGGGGGGATTTTTGAACACCACTACATCCCAGCGCTTAGGGTCGGCGAACTGATAAATGCACTTTAAGACCAGTATTCGGTCACCGTTAGAGATGGATAAAGCCGTGCCCGATGGCAAAAAATAGCTACAACTCGGGCAGCGCGGCTTCGGTTTTGAATAATAATCGCCCCCTACGTCATATTTATACCCGCACCGGGGACATCTGAGGTGGTAATGAGCGCCACGCAGGATTTTTGCCATACTGCCCGTCGGGATGCGAAAGGCCTCCATTATGAACGCACGAAAAATAAGGGCCAGAATCAGCGCAATCAGCACCCATTTGAGCGTGTCAACGACTCCCTCAAACGTAGTGCTATGCCGCCTTTCGGGATAACTAATTGTCTGCTTTTCGGTATGTTCCATGCCTCAAATCTCGTCTGCTGATCCTATGACAACTCAAAACTAATAGTCTCCTCCGTAAATTACTTTCATTCCACCGATATAAGGAATTATTCTCCACCATTTAGCAAAAGGCCTCATCGCCCCCGGCCAATAAACAAAAAACGCCTTGCCCACAAGGTAATCACGCGGCACTATGCCTTTGCGGTATTGGCGCCGGCCATTGCCTTTACCCGGTTTGTCCCACAACCTGGAGTCTTTACTGGCCGGACTGTTATCGCCGAGAACAAAGAACTCGTCGGTGCCTAATTCGAAAGCATCTCCTTCGCCGGCCCTGAAGACCTGCATTTGGCTTGGCCTCATCAAGGTAAGATAGTGAATATCTCTGAAGATGCCGATATGCGAAAGCGTCAGTTTGCCCGCTCCAAAAATCGCAGCTTCCGGCATTATGTCTGTTTGTCTCCGGCTGGCATCATCCGGCCCGCGACCTAAATCAAAACTCAGTCTTTCGTCACCAAACTCGAGTATCAACTGATGGTCAACATTAGCAAATCTGAAAAGGACGGACTCGTCAATCTCAACAGCGTTTATTCGCAAACGTGCTAATTCCTGGCGCTGGCGCCCGCTTATCTTTTCGATCACCATCTGGCCGGACAAGTCCACACGTCCTTCATATAAAATCCCATATTTGCTCAAACCCGCACCTACAATCCCTTTTGAATCCGGGCCAACGTGGAAACGAATCGTCAGGTCGCTGCATATCGGCATGGTCGGGTAGTGTCGGCTGTCGTCATAGGCATAGGTTGACCGGAAGTCATTGCCAATATTAGTATGATACATAATTGTATGAGTCTTACCTGTTGGGTCATCCAAACTGAACTGTGTCTGGTTTCGTCCGTCAAGGGTCCAATCTGATCCGCGTATGTTTATAAAAGGCTGGCGCCAGACGTGCTTATTGAATCGCATTTCTGTGGGATTTACCGGTTGGTAGTCATTATCATAAACGCTCATCCAAAGTTCCTCCTGAACCTTGGCCGGCTTGCGTGCTATTTGCCCATCGATATATACGTCCCCGTCGATAATCTCAACCGTCTCGCCGGGCATGGCTATCATTCTCTTGATATAGTTGATTTTGGGTTCGGTGGGATTCCTGAAAACGACCACGTCCCATCGCTTCGGCTCTGTAAACTGGTATATACATTTCAGAACAAATATCCTGTCTCCCTTGGTCACCTGCCTTTTCTCGCCGGCCCAAACGGAATAACCGCCGACAGACATTCTCTTACCTGTCTTAAGAAAGTAACCACAACTCGGGCACCGCGGTGTGTCCGGCCCAACGGGTACATCCATCTTTGGAACATAGTTTTCAGGCATTTTGTAGTAGGGCGCGGTCGGCTGAAAGGTATAGTCATACCCATATCCGCACTGGCTGCAGCGAAGTCTGAAGTGGGCGCCTTTGAGAGTGTCGGCCATGCTGCCGGTTGGGATAGTGTAGGCCTGCATTTGAAAAACAATGAAGACCAGCGTCAACGAAATCGCGGTGATCAGCCACTCAAAAGTGCCAAAAATCCCTCCGGCCCGACGGTGGGCCTTACTTCGCTGCGATTGTTTTTTCGGTTTTTGCCGTACCAACTATTCCTCTTTCACTGCTGATAACTTCAAAACATTTAATTATGGACATATACGTCCGATTGGTCAAGCTGCTATTGAGATTTTCGCGAATTTGACGCCGCCGACCATATGTAATATTCTCGGCGAAAACACAGTAACAAGTTGAGCGTACTTGCACAAAAGCCCAATATGGGCCATCCGAGAAAGAAAAAACGCGGATTTTCGGGCTTTTTCAGCCAAAACTAAGGATATGCCTGCTGCCCAAAAAAAATATCTAAAATTTACTTGCCGTTTAGAAGTCTTTATTGTATAGTGGTTTGCAGTTCCTGGAGTAAGAGAATGAATTACGCCCAGCATTGATGCCAATGTTGTTTTGTTCGTGTTTGTCGGATAACAGCAAATGCAATTCGATTGGGCGGCGAAGGAGAGAATGTAAGGCGTGCTATCATAAAAAATGACTCTTGGTATGAGGTAGCCTATGTCAACAATCACTAAGAAAGAACTTATCGACCGAATTGCCGAAAACACTCAGGCTAAACGTGTGGTGGTCAAGCGTATCGTCCAGTCTTTTCTCGACGAGATCATCGACAAATTGGCGGAGGATAATCGCCTGGAATTCCGCGACTTCGGTGTCTTTGAGACAAGGACGCGGGCAGCGAGAGTGGCACAAAATCCCAAAACCCTCCAGCGTGTTCAGGTCCCCGCCAAGAGAACAGTGAAGTTTAAAATGGGCCGGCTCATGAAGCAGAAGCTTGCCTCACCTGTTGCTGTCGGCGATACGGAGTAATCTGTAATCTGTTCTTCACAGGAGACTTTGACAGTCGGGCCGCTCCGATTGTGGAGGGTGTTCACAATCAATAGGTCTTGCTGGTTCCGGTTTAGCAGCATCGCCTGACCACCGAGGGATAGTTAAATGATTCGGCGACAAGGACCGAATACGGATTCATAACTCGTAACGGTAGCTTATGTATTCGTACACTTCATCAGCGGTGAAGGTATAACTCAAAGATGGCAAATCCTGCTACGATGTACCATAAGTTTTCTATCCTGCTTGCAGCGGGCGTGCCGATACTGCAATCGCTTCGCGATACAGCCAAAATATCAGGGGGCAAAATCCGAAAAGCTTTGTTGGCTGTTGCAGATTCTGTCGCCGGAGGAGACAATCTTGCCGAGGCGATGAGCAAACACCCAAAAGTGTTTTTGCCGTTGGATGTGACCTTGATCCAGGCCGGCGCCGAATCCGGAAACCTGACGGAAGTGCTTAAGTTTTTATCTCAGTGGTACGATTTCTACAACCGTCTGAGGCGTACAATCCTCTCCGGGATGGTCCTGCCTGTCTTTCTCATCCATTTTGCCGCTGTGGTTGGACCGGCTCCGGGTTTTGTTCTCAAGCGGTACGGCTTGACGGAGTATTATCTCCAGGCAGTTGTGACCTTAGCTTTTTTGTACGTGCCGACCTTTATCATTCTGGGGATATTGCATCTGACACCGAAGGCGGGTCTGTCTCGCAAGTTGCTGGATGCCTTCGCCCTGCACATACCTCTTCTTGGACGGGCCATCAAAAATCTGGCCCTGAGCAGGTTCTGCAGGGTGTTTGCTATGTTGTACAAAGCAGGGGTGCCGATAATTCAGGGTGTTGAAATTGCCAGCGGTGTAACCGGCAACGCCATAGTTACGGGTATGGTCATAGGCGGGGCTGACAGTGGACGGGCCGGCAATCCGATTTCCGCTGGCTTTTCGAAAAGATTGCCACCCGACCTCCTGAGTATCTGGCAGGTCGGCGAGGACACCGGCAAGCTCGATGAGGCTGTTGGGTACCTGGCGGATGAATTCTCTGAAGTTGCACAACTGTTGTTTGCCGAGTTGGCGACGTGGCTGCCGCGCTTGATCTATTTTGCTATTTTAGCTGTAATGGCCGTCCAAATCGTAAAGAGCTGGGGTATAATCTATAGCATGGAAACCTACCGCTGATTATTTTCACCTTTGCGGGTTTGGACTTTGGGCGTTTCGACAGTTGCAGACAGTTAGGTGGGAGCAATTTGAAACGTTATTTATTCACAAAAGACCAGCGGCTCAAGACTAATGAGCAGTTCAGGGCCGTTTTGGCGCGTAAGTGCTGCGTAAGTAACAACTTGTTCAGGTTGTATGTCGCCCCCAACGAATGCGGCCACCCCAGATTAGGCGTATCTGTAGGCAGAAGTTGTGGCCCCAGCGTAGCTCGAAACCGGCTCAAACGCCTGGCGAGGGAAGTTTTTCGTCACCAGCAGCACAATATTGCCGCCGATTTCGACTATTTATTAATATTCTCGCTGAAAATGTCGAAAAAATCCAAGTCGGACAGCCGTCCTGCGACTACTGGATTGACCTTTGAACAACTCAATGAGGCATTTCCGGCATCGGCGGCGCGGGCAGCCAAGAAACTGGCTGGTTTAGGCAGCGACAGGCATTGAACGGTTGTTTTCCCGACAGCGAGAGTAGTTACTCCCATACAAGCGGCGAATCGCTGATTAACTGTTGACTGAGAACGAATTTTGGGCAAAAAAGACAAACTGATGCAAATAAGCCAGGCCGCAAAACAGGCTGGAATTTCCCGCCAGTCTTTGCAATACTATATGATGTTGGGACTGATGGACCCTACGGAAAGGACGCCCACAGGGCGGCGACTATTTGATGACAAGGCCGTTGAGCGGATTAAACTGATCAAGAAACTTAATGAAAGCGGTTATCCGCTTCGTGCGATCAGGGAATTATTTCTGGAAGGACGGCCTAAGTCGAAAGGATCTGCTTCATGAGTGACTATAACACTTTGCAAAGAAGGCGCAATATGATTGTGGGTGGCTTTGTAATCGTTGCCTTGTGCGCCTTTCTGGCTATGGTGTACAAATTCCAGGAGTTGCCCGTTGTGCTTGGCCGGTTTCGCTCTTTTGAGATAATGGTCAACTTTCCCACCGCCCCGGGTGCACAGGCAAATACGCCGGTACAATACTGCGGCTACCAGGTTGGCCGGGTGACCAATGTGTCTCCACCTTTTCTCTACGAAGACAAACAGGGCAGAAGGTACCATCACATAAAAGTTACTATCGCAATTGAAAAGCAATATGTCGATATCCCCTCCAACGTTGACATAAGGCTTATGAGGCGGGGTCTGGGCAGCAGCTATATTGAATTGCAACTCGACCCACAAAGGCCTTTGGAGCCTTTGGATCCAGCAGACTCAAGGACAATGTTTCTTATGGATGGGATGGTCTTGTCCGGCGAAGCGAGTATGGCCAGCGACTTCTTCCCAAAGGAAGTGCAGAACAAAATCGAAACATTGGTGGATTCAATCAGTACTCTGGCCAACAACATCAATGACATCTTAGGCGACACTGATAACAAGGCCAACATTAAGCAAACCTTGGCCAACATGACCGTTCTGACCGACCAGACAACCAAAACGCTCAAATCATTAGAAGGCTTTTCCGACACCGGTACGGACGCGATTAGAAATACAGCCGATAGATTGGATTCGACACTCGCCGAATTGCAGATGATATTAGCTAAGGTCAATACCGGCGATGGAACCGCCGCGAGAGTGCTCAATGATGGGCGGCTCTACGAAAATCTTCTCGACAGCAGTGAGGAATTGAAGATGTCGTTGGAGCAGTTGAGGATTTTCGTCAACGATATTAACGAAAAAGGAGTGGGGGTGAATATAAAACTGTGGTAGGACCGATTGCTGTGGGATAGCTGAAGATTGCTGCCAAATTCTGACACTGATTTGAAAGGCCGTTGGACTTTACGCTCAATGGCCTTTTTCATCATACACCGAGCCCGCCGGAACCAGTTGTCCAAAACCCGACAACTCGAAGTCCAGCCCGCAATGTTATTCTGGGTGAAGCGTGAGCGAAGTGAAGAATCCGGCATGTGTGAGCGATCGCGTTACCTCGGCTGCGCTTCACGATGACTATGTGTACAAAAGATGGAACGACCGGTTCGACTAATAATCGAAGTATCGCACGCCGTCTTTGTCTTCGCCGGGCCAGTTGAGCCGAATATTTTTTGTCTCGGGCTTATATACCCAACCGAAGAAGTCTGGCTCGACAGGCCCTTCAGGAAATTCCTGGCCATCGGCAATCAGCAGGACATCGTTTGAGCCGTTAAAGGGATTTTCGGGTAATACCACCAGCCCGGTCCTCCTGATCTGTTCTTCGCTGACTTCGGAGTGCACCAGTTGGTCGGCAAAGCTCTCTTTACTGACCCCATTAGACGGCTCATCCTCGACATAACCGGGCGGTGTGGAACTGTGCTGAATAGCGTAAATCTCGATGACATTGCGCAATATGCGCAGATTGTCTTTTGCGGCCGCTTCTTTGGCACTGAGCGTGTAGGACTTATATAAAGGTAGGGCCGCTGCCGCCATTATCCCCACAATAGCTGCAGTTATCACAAGCTCGATAAGTGTAAATCCTCTTTTCATATATGGCCTCTTGATTTTTGCTGCAAAAGTGAAAGAACCATGCACATCGTCGCCATAGACAGAAGCGACTCTCTTTATTATCGGCAGAAGAAAAGGGCAAGTTCAATAAAAAATGGGAGAGCCTTTTCGGGCTCTCCCTATAATCATGCGGCTCTTTCCATTTTTTATGTGGGCATAGCTTATAGCTTTTTGTGCCGGCGTTACGCTCTGCCGTGTGTGCAAAACCTCGGCCTATGGGCACGCCAAGGTAAAGCTAACCTGGCCTGTTAGGTCATTTTACAGAGCCACAAGTTTTTAATGATCCAACAAGAAAATGTATCGGCAAACATCGTTTGCAGCCTTGATTTTTTTGACAGCCTTTTTTCTTCTCTACCGACACTATCGGCCCAGGTTTTCCCAACTCCCCCAATTTGACAAAGAACCTTAACTTACAGCAATTCAATCCCTGCCTGTTTACACCTCTATATCATCTTTTCGGACCATGCGCTTTCGTACATTTGCCCCCCATGCAGTTTCCTCAGAAAAAACATGACGATGCCAATAGCAAAAATGAATCCCCTGCCATGAGCAAGCAAAGTGAATCGACTATCGATATGCGACTGATGTGAGGGTGTTTCGGCAAAAAACTGTGGGACTGTTTCCTTCACGAGTGATGCCGTTTCTGCTTTAAAGCACTCAACCTTTTGAGTGGCACAGTTTCTTTGGCAATAAGGGCCTTCTTCTTTGCCCTGGACCACTTCTTTATCTGCCGCTCACGCTGAATAGCCATTTCCTGGGTCTCGTATACTTCCTGATACAATAATTTAACTGGTAGCCTCGCAGCGGTCCAGGTTGATGCTCGACCCGAATTATGCTTGAGCAACCGTTCTTGAACATCGTCGGTTGAGCCAACATAGAAACTGCCATCGGAACATCGAAGAATATAGGCGAAGTATTTTTTGGTAGAGCCCACTGCCTTCAATCATTATGTCAGAACCGTTTTATTGTGCCCTTCGACGCGTTCACTA
>SDBT01008724.1_pt1 | contig 16523 bp, 15 predicted proteins | sample 2277101 | NCBI WGS metagenome assembly SDBT01 (sample SAMN10404973, study PRJNA504765) | marine sediment metagenome | isolation source: marine sediment core GS10_PC15, 103 cmbsf | place: Arctic Ocean: Southern Knipovich Ridge | collected 2010 | reverse complement strand
GAACGTCTCTTTCAATGCTCTATCCTTACAGAAGAAGTATAACACGCCTGAGAGGACTCGAACCTCTGACCTGCGGTTTAGAAGACCGCTGCTCTATCCAGCTGAGCTACAGGCGCATTTGAGATTACAAACTGTATATGCAACGCACCCGACAATCAAGATGGTCCGTCAGTGGGGAGCGGGCAAGTTTACAATTATCTCTGCTTGAAAGTGGGGCCTTTTGGTGGTACCCAAGGTCTGTCAATAAAGGGCATAAGCTCCGTTTTGCGGTTACGAAAGGCAGGTTAACATGGAAATCGGCCAACATTGTCCGTTCGAGTCCGCCACACATCAGGACGATATTACGGGGCGCAGCGTCAAGAGAATCACCTCTGCGGACTATCGCAGCCATCATCAATACTTCTATTGCCACATGTGGACACCGGATTCGCAGAAGGTGGTAATCTGCTCGAATCGCGATGACGGAATCTGGCGAAACTATCTCGTTGATATCGAAAGCGGCGATGGTGTGTGCCTCACTGACGCCGAAACGGCACGCGGCCTGGCGGAAATATCCCCAGACGGAAAGACGATGCTCTACTCCGGCGGCGGATCGCTGCGGCGATTGAACCTGACCGATTTCAGCGACGAGGCGATCTACACGCAGGAATCGCCATGGAACGGACGCGGCGTGTATTACAGCCCGACGCGAGATCAGACACGCGCCGTCATGATGGAAATGCACACAGACGATGGTATCGAGGCCAAACAAGGCTGGGATGCATTCGAACCTCAATTCCAGAAGCATCCGAGATGCAGGCTCGTTGAAGTCGATCTGGCTACCGGCCAGGCCAATGTTATTCACGAAGATCGCTGCTGGCTGGGGCATCCCAACTATCGGCCCAACGGTAAGACGATCATGTTCTGTCATGAAGGCCCGTGGTATCTGATCGATTCGCGCATATGGTTTATCGATCCGGACGGCTCGAATCTGCGTGAGGGCAAGCAGCGCGATCCGAACTGTCCGCCGGGCGAGGGCACCGCCGAGTTGTGGGGCCACGAGTATTGGCTGGCCGATTCGTCGGCTGCGGCGTATGTGTACTTTCCGAAGGATTATGGCATCGATGCCACAATCAGGCTGCTCGATCCCGACACACTTGAAGAGACAGTGTTGATGGACGTTACCGCCTACAGCCATTTTATTTCCAATTCGGACGGGAGCATGATCGTCGCCGACGGCCAGACTCCGCTGCAGGATGCGGTGTTCCTGGTGGATGTTGCGTCCAAGCAGGAGCAGGTGCTTTGCAGGCACGGTTCGAGCATGGAACCGTGGATAGACGAGTTGACCGGCAAGCCCAATACGCAGATTGCCCATCCGCATCCGTGTTTCAGTCCGGATTCCAAACGCGTGGTTTTTAGCAGCGATCGCGACGGCAGTCCGGCTGTCTACGTTGTCGAGATATAGAATTCATCCTGGTACGACAAGTGACGAGCGAGCATGACAAACAACTGATTCGCAAGGCCAGGGGCAATTTCGTTGCGATGGCGGCGACGTACTGCCTCGGCGTTTTTAACGATAGTTTCTTCAGGCAATCTGCGATGCTGTTAGCGGTGGCCGCCGGCGAGAAAACCGCCCAGGGGCAGGTGATGGCTGTGTTCACTTTGCCGTATCTTCTGTTTGCCGCGCCGGTAGGCTGGCTGGCCGACCGGTTTCCCAAGAGTCACATCGTCATCGGGGCGAAGGTTCTGGAACTGGCGGCGATGATCTGCGGCGGTATCGGAATCTGCACTGGCAATTGGGCGTTCATCATGGTGATGGTCTTCATGATGGGTCTGCAGTCTGCGATATTCAGCCCGTCGCTCAACGGTTCAATTCCCGAGCTGTACCCGACGAGTTACGTACCGACGGCCAATGCGGTTCTCAAGGTCGTAGTGACGGCTGCCATTCTTGGGGGCGTCTCTTTTGCCGGGATCGCCCTGAATCAGAAAACGCCAAGTCTTGGCGGCGTACCCAGGGGCAGGCTGATCGTCGGGTTAGGCGTGATAGTCATCGCGGGCCTGGGGGTACTGTTCAGTCTGGGCGTTCCTCACAGAAAAGCTGCCTCGCCGCACGCAAAATTCCCCTGGCGCGGACCGCTGGATACTATCGCCGATCTGCGAAGAATATGGGCCGATTCGCTGCTGGCTACAGTCGTGCTGGGCAACTGTTTCGCATGGTTCATCGGGGCGTCGCTGATAATGGTCATAAACGTTCTTGCCGTCGAGCAGTTCGGCTTCGGCGAGGCGATGGCCAGTTATATGGTAGCCGCCGAGCTTGTCGGCGTTGCGGTTGGCGGGGTAATCGGAGGCAGAATCGGAAAGAACCCGCGCTGGTACATGGCGCTGCCGTGGATCACAATCGCGATGGGCCTGGTCATGTGCCTGGTCGGGTTTGTGGCTTTGCTGCCGCAAAGCGCGGTGACGTCCGTGATGTTCGCCCTGTTGGCGCTGATAGGAATAGCCGGTGGGATGTTCATGATTCCGTGTGAATCTTTTGTGCAGATTCGCCCCGAACCGGGCAGGAAAGGGGCGGTGATAGCGGCTGCCAACTTCGCGGTCTTTTCCGGAATACTGCTCTCGGGATTAATCGGAGCGGTTCTGACCGAATATCTCTCGGCTACCAACTGTTTTGTTGCATTGGGCGCGATGACACTGATGTTGGGCGACTGGCTGCTGGGGCGGTTCGATAGTCTCGCAGGGAGTGAAGTACAATGATGGATTGGCTTTTGAAGGCGTTTGTACGCTCGCTGCTCTGGTTGCGATACCGTGTCCGCGTCATGGGCGGGTCCGCGATTGCATCGGGGGGTAAGAGCAAGATTATATTTCTGCCGAATCACCCCGCACTGATCGATCCGATCATGCTGTTGGCTCACCTGTGGCAGTTCGAACCACGCGCGCTGGCCGACGAGGACCAGGTAGATCGCTTCTTCATAAGGTTCCTTGCCAAGAGGGCGGGCGTCGTTCCCATACCGAGCATGTCCAAAGCAGGTCTCGACGCCGACGCATCCGCCGAGGAAATCGCACTGAGCATCACCAAGCTCGTCGAATGCCTGAACAGGGGCGAAAACGTCCTGCTCTATCCGTCGGGCCATCTCTGTCGCAACCGGATAGAGGAACTCGGCGGCAACTCCGCGGTGGAAACTCTGCTGCGGGCCGTCCCCGATGCCAGGGTAGTCCTCGTGCGAACGAGGGGCTTGTGGGGCAGCAGTTTCGGCTGGGCGTCCGGGCGCGAGCCGGGCGTGGGCGATGTTCTGGGCAAGGGTCTGAAATCGCTCCTCACATGCGGGATGTTCTTCGCGCCCAGGCGGAAGGTGGACATCGAACTGTCCGAGCCAGAGAACCTGCCGCGCTTAGCCGATAGAACCGAACTTAATAGGTATCTGGAAGACTTCTATAACGCCGACGCGCCATCGGCGACGTATGTGCCCTACACCATCTGGGAACGTGGCGGTGTCCGCGAACTGAGCGAGCCTGAAAGAGGATCATCCCCCGAAGCGCTGCATGCCGTACCGGACGGTACGCGTAAAATCGTTACCGAGTTCATCGGCGAGGTTTCCGGAACCGACGAGTTTGCCGACGATGCGCTGCTCGGAAGCGATCTTGGCATGGATAGTCTTACCAGAAGCGAGCTTTTAATGTTCCTGCAGAAGGAGTTCGGTTTCCCGCAAGGCAACGTGGACTCTCTGCGGACTGTGGGGGATGTAATGCTCGCTGCCTGCGGCGAATCGATGGCGGCGACCGAGATCGCCCTGAGGCCCGTTGCAGCAAAGTGGTTTGCAAATGAAGGCTCCAGCGTCCGCGGAACCGTACCCCTCGGACCGGACGGCGAACTGCCCGAGAATCTCTGCCAGGCGTTTCTCGAACAGGCTCGCAGAACGCCCAATAGACCGATTATTGCCGATCAGACAAGCGGGGTCAAAACGTTCCGCGACGTTGTGACCGCGGTCATGGTCCTGCGTCCGGAGATAGCCAAGCTGCCCGGCGATCATATCGGAATCATGCTGCCGGCCTCGGTGGGTGCGGATATTCTGTATCTGGCGACGCTCTTTGCAGGCAAGACGCCCGTAATGATCAACTGGACGGTCGGTCCCAGAAATATTGCAGGCGGCCTGGACCGGACCGAAGTCAGCCATGTCCTGACTGCAAAGGCGCTCGTTAGGCGGGTGGCTTCTCAGGGGGGCGAGTTCGGCCAGGTCGAAGAAAAATTTGTCTATCTGGAAGATGTGAGTGCGAGCATCACGACGTGGATGAAACTCAAGGCGTGGTTGGCCGCGCGATTCAACTGGCGATCTCTGTCAGCGGCCGAAATACCCAAGACGGCTGCCATTCTTTTCACCAGCGGATCCGAAGCGCTGCCCAAGGCCGTTCCGCTCACTCATGCAAATCTTCTGCGGAACATCTCCGAGGCTACCGAGATGTTCGAACTGCTGCATGGCGATCGGCTGCTAGGATTCTTACCGCCGTTTCACTCGTTCGGCCTGACGGTTGGAATACTCACTCCTCTGTGCATGGGCGTTCCGGTGGTCTACCATGCCAATCCTGCCGAGGCGGCGCTTCTTGGACAGATAATCGAGACGTACCACGCCACTATCGTACTTGGGACGCCAACGTTCCTCAGTGGAATCGTAAGAGTTTCGACCAACGATCAACTGGCGTCTCTGCGTCTGGCGGTGACGGGCGCCGAGAAGTGTCCGGACCGCGTCTACCATGCCCTCGCCGAGCGATGCCCGCAGATGGTCGTCATCGAAGGTTACGGTGTGACCGAGTGCTCACCGATAGTTTCGGTCAACGACGCCGATGATCCCCGGCAGGGCACGATCGGCCGTGTGCTACCGTCATTTGAATACGCGATCGTCGATGAAGATATCGCAACCCGGGTCGAGGCAGGCAGCAGGGGGCAGTTGCTGGTTCGCGGCCCGTGCGTTTTTGACGGCTACCTTGGCGACGCTCCCTCGCCGTTTGTCGAGTTCGAAAGCGAGCAGTGGTATCACACCGGCGATCTGGTCGCCGAAGACGACAAAGGCGTTCTGACATTTCACGGCCGGCTGAAACGGTTCGTTAAAATCGGCGGAGAAATGATTTCACTGCCCGCTATCGAGGCGGTGCTGGAGCATCGCTTTTCCCAGGAGCAGGACGAAGGTTCGGTCTTGGCCGTCGAAGCCGATTACCCCAAAACCGCCGATGGCCAGGCTGCTGAGCGTCCTGAACTGGTGCTGTTCGTCGCAGAATCTCTGGGCGAAATCGATAGAGAAGCCGTTAATACGGGAATCCGCGAAGGTGGTCTCTCGCCGCTGCACAATATTCGGCGTGTGATCCAAATCGAGACAATTCCGCTGCTGGGTACCGGGAAAACGGATTATCGCTCACTTAAAAGCCTGCTCAACGGCGGGTAATATTGTATTATGTGAACGCTGAGATTTGCTTATTAGTCTCAATAGGTACTAGGATTATACACGTCTGTATGGTAGCAGTGCATAGACAAGCCAACCCACAGGAAGGTGCCTTTCTTGCCTGAAGCCTCCGCCAATCAGCTTACCGGCCAAATCAAACGCCGCCCGCTTTTCATGAAGCAGAAGATCATGCTTCGCGTTGTCTATGCCCTGGTTCCGCTGCTGATTTCGGCGATCTACTTTTTCGGGTGGCGAGTATTGGCGATGCTGGGATTCGTCTGGGCGGTAGGGATAGTAACCGAGCATGTAACATCACGCCGGCGCGAGCAGCCTGTCTCGATGGCGTGCTTTGTGACGTGCTGGCTGTATGCGCTTTCACTCCCCCCGAACGTGCCGTTCTGGATCGCAGCGGTCGGGATCGTAGTTGCGATTCTTTTCGGCAAGGAAGTGTTTGGCGGATTCGGGCGAAACTTTGCAAACCCAGCCATCGTTGGAAGGGCGTTCGTCTATGTCTGTTTTCCCACCGAACTGACGGCCGAGTTCGTTCCGGCGTTCAAGGGGTTCCCAGGCGGATTTGCTCATTGGTCTTTCGAGAGCTTATCGGAGCTGCCTGGCTATCTAGCCGAGTCCGGCAAGCAGGTGGCCGATGCGATTTCCCAAGCATCGCCGATGTGGGTCAATCGTGAATATGGCGATGCGGTTACGGATTCCGCTGTGTCGTGGCTGGACATGCTCTTGGGCAGTATCGGTGGTATCTTTCAAGCTGGCGGTGATACGCGGATTCTCTCAGCCGGGTCCATGGGCGAGGGCTGCGCGCTGCTGATCGCCGGGGCGGCGGTCTATCTCATCTGGACCAAGACTGCCAACTGGCGGCTGATGCTGAGTTGCCTGATCGGTTTGGCCGGGGCGACGTTCGTGTATCGCAACCTGTTTGGTTTTGGCGGCCTCGGAGAAGTGCCGCCCCTCCAGTTTACGCTCCTTGCCGGAACCACGCTCTACGTGCTGGTGTTCATGGTGACAGATCCTGTCAGCGCCCCCAAACGTAAACCAGCGATGTGGGCTTACGGTGCGCTCATCGGCGTGCTGATAGTGACAATCCGCTGGCGAGGCATATTCGTAGCGGCTGCGTCGTTCGCGGTGCTGCTGGGCAACATCTGTTCGCCACTGTTTGATGAAGCCGCCGACGCCTGGCAGCGACGAAGGAAGGCAAAGACCGCCGCAGTCGCAGGCGGAGAATCATCAGACTCGCAAGGGGGGCAGGGCAAATGACCCCCGACAAGCCAAGTGCATCGTACGTGATTCTATATGCAGCCGTCACATCGAGCGTCTTCACGGCGGTTATCATGACCTTTCACGTAGCGACGGCTGACATCGTTAAACGGAACGAGCGACTGCTGGAAGATAAGGCGCTCGTGGAAATCTTTTTCGGCCGAGAAAAGCTCGACGAGTTGCTGAATGTGTCTCAGGAAGATGTTACAGAGTTTGTAGAGCGGCGTATTGAACACGATTCGATTGCCGACCCGCAAACGGGCGAGGGTATGACGCTGCTTATCGCTTACGAGGGTGACAAGGTTGGCGACGCGCCTCGCAGCGCCGAGACAATCGTCGGCTATGGGTTTGCGATTTCGGGCGTTGGCTTCTGGGCGCGGATCGACGGGCTGCTTACCGTAAGCAAGGATTTGACGACGATCAAGGGCGTTTATTTTCTGAGGCATAGCGAGACTCCGGGCCTTGGCGGAAGGATTACCGAGGATGAATTCAGAATGTCTTTTGTCGGGCTGGACATTACCCAGCCTGGCGTGGGCGAGAGGTTTGTCTATATCGGTGGCGATAAGCCAAGTAGCCCGACGAGCCCCAAGTACGGCCGTCACGTCGATGCGATTACAGGCGCTACGGGTACGTCCATCGCGGTGGAGCGATTCGTCAATAAGGACATAGCCCGTTTTCGGCGTGCGATGATCGCGGCTGGGAAGATCGAGCAGGTACGGTGAGCCAATGGAAATTCAGCCTGGACAATTGAAGGCGAGAGAAGCGATGCTCACGCAGTTCTGGTCGGAGAATCCGATCTTCCGCCAAGTGCTGGGCATCTGCTCGGCGCTGGCGGTGACGAACCTGCTGACCAACACCGTCTTGATGTGCCTCGGATTGATCTGGGCCACGACGATGTCGAACCTTACCGTCAGCCTGCTGCGGAACTACACACCGCAACGCGTGCGGATCATGGTGCACGTGCTGATCATCGCGGTCTACGTCATCATGGTGGATATCGCGTTTCGTGCGTTCTTCCCGGAGGTGCACAAGGATATCGCAGCCTACGTCGGTCTGATAATCACCAACTGCATCATACTCGGCCGGCTGGAAGCGTTCGCCAGTAAGAACCCTCCGTGGGCGTCTCTCTGCGACGGGCTGGGCGCGGGGTCAGGTTATTCGATGATCCTGATAGCCATCGCCCTGGTTCGCGAGCCGCTGGGCTTCGGGACGATTATGGGTCAACCGCTGCCTTTCGAATTGCACCAGTGGACGATCATGGTGACACCGCCCGGGGCGTTCTTCCTGCTCGCACTGGCGGTGTGGGCAGCGCGGGCGTATGACATGCGAAAACAGCGGTCCGACGAATCGACCGGGCCTGCTCTGGCGGAGGGCGAAAAATGATTCTCGCCGAAGTCCAGACACTTCCACCAGCCGAGACGCTGAGCCTGCTTGCCATTCTTGTATCGGCGGCGCTGACGGACAATATTCTGCTGTCGCGCTTCCTCGGAATGTGCCCGTTCCTCTCGGTTAGTAAGCAGCTCAAATCCGCATTCGGAATGGGGCTGGCTGTGCTTTTTGTGACGACCTTTACCGTGGCGATTAACTTCCTGCTTTTCAGATACGTGCTCATGCCGCTCGAAAAGGCGTACAACATTCCGGCAGAGAGTTTGAAATTGATTCTGTTCATCGTCGTCATTGCAGGCTTCGTCCAACTGATGGAGATGGTCATCGAGCGGATCAGCATTGGTCTGTATTTCGCCCTGGGCATTTTCCTACCGCTGATTACCGTGAACTGCGCGATACTTGGTGCGTCGCTGTTCATGGTCAACAAAGTCGAGGCCGGTTTCGGATTCTGGCATGCGTTGACTTTCGGATTCGGATCGGGATTCGGCTGGCTGCTGGCGATCGTGCTAATGGCCGGTATTCGCCAGAAGCTTCGCAATGCGAGAATTCCGCCCGCACTGGACGGGCCTGGTATCACGCTGATCATCGCCGGAATCATGGCGCTGGCGTTTATTGGTTTTAGCGGTATGATCAAATTGTGACAGGCGATGCTTGGAATCTCTGATGGAAAGCCTTCTTCAAATCCTGATCTCCGCCGGTTTGGCCGGTGGGCTAGCCGCTCTGCTTGCGGTGTTGCTGCTGCTGGCTGAACGCTATCTGGTCGTTTACGGAAAGTGTCGCATCGACATCAACGCAGGCGGCCGGGAGCTGGATGTCGATGGCGGTAACGATCTGCTGACATCGTTACGGAACAGTGGAATATTCCTGCCGTCAGCCTGCGGCGGGCGAGGCACGTGTGCCTACTGCAAACTGCAAATCACCGCTGGCGGCGGACCGGTTGGCCCGACCGAAGCACCGTTGCTGAGCGAGCAGGAGATCGGCCAGGACGTAAGGATTTCCTGCCAGTGCAAGGTTCGCAACGATCTGAAAATCGTGATTCCCGATGAGCTGCTTGCCGTGCGCGAATATCGCGGAGTTGTCGAAGAGATTCGCGATCTGACGCATGACATCAAGGAACTCCGCATCAAACTTATCGATCCGGAGACCATCGAGTTTCTGCCCGGTCAGTACATTCAGCTCGAAGCACCGGCTTATGGCAAGAACTCCCAGCCGGTCTTCCGTGCCTACAGCATGTCCAACGCGCCCAGCGATGCGGCGCACGTCGAGACAATTGTCCGATTGGTCCCGGGCGGAATCTGCACGACCTGGGTGTTCACGTTGCTCAAAGAGGGCGATGAAGTGAGTTTCACCGGCCCGTTCGGCGATTTCCGTCTTTCGGATAGTGACAGCGAAATGGTCTGGATCGCCGGCGGATCGGGGATGGCTCCGTTCTGGTCGATTCTGCGTTACATGCAGAACAACGGGATCGCCCGCAAGTGCACATATTTCTTTGGGGCGGTCCGACAAAAAGACATGTTCTTCATGGACCAAATGCAGCGGATGGAGCGGGAGTTGGAGTGGTTCCGCTTCGTGCCCGCACTTTCAGGCCCGGAGCAGCCCGACGCGTGGGACGGCGAGATCGGATTGATCACCGAGGTCGTCGCTCGCCACGTGGAGAATAATAGTGACGTTGAAGCCTATCTCTGTGGCTCGCCGGGAATGATAGATGCGTCTATGGAGGTCCTGCGCGACAAGGGCGTTCCCGAAGGCCGCATCTTCTACGACAAGTTCGCCTGATAAGGAAGCCGCAGCAATGAAGAAAAGTCCCGAAGACCAGAGAATCATCGAGCGGATGCAGCCGGGAGTTTTTTGCCTGGACGGTTTTCTCGGATCGGACAGGCGCAGCCTCGGAGAAATCCTCGATGCGGACAATTCGATAGTGATCGGACTTGGCGTAACGCATCAGCAAATAGCGGCGGTGCTAGAGGGCGTGCTGGACAGGGCGGTTGCAGCCTGCGGCGGTCCTGCGGATGTAGCCGACGGTATTGTCGCGGAATTCCATGAAGCAATGGGCCGAATCCCTTGCCCGTTCGGCGACGGGGTGTATCACAAGGGCGAGGTAGTGCTTACAGATCGCGAGACGGGCAATCAGTATCATTTCACGCCGCTATCGGTGCATATGATCGCCGAACACGGCTTTTATCAGGGGGTCGGTTCGGCATATCGAATCGAGCCTGATCTGACATGCAGCCTGCTCGGTATCGGTAGTGCGGGTTGACAACTCTCCGTGTTGTTCGGACAATCTTTCCGTGGCGAACTATCCGGGCAATACCGCTGATGCATCCAGGCCAATCGGGGTCTTCGATTCCGGTTTGGGCGGATTGACTGTGGTGCGCGAATTGACGGCAGCCATGCCGTCGGAGAATATCGTCTATCTCGGTGACAGTGCCCGGGTGCCTTACGGAATCAAATCGCTCGAAACAGTTCGCAAGTTTGCGATGGAAGACACGGCCTTTCTTCTGCGGTTCGATCCGAAGATGATCGTCGTCGCCTGCAACACCGCATCGGCAGCGGCGGTGGATGTGCTCCAAGAGAACTGTTCGGTCCCGGTTATCGACGTGGTTCGGCCCGGCGCGCGAGCCGCATTGGATGCAACCGAGCGATCAATCGGCGTGATTGCCACCGAAGCGACGATCGCCTCCGGTGCGTATCAGCGGGCTATTGCTTCGGTTGATCCGCAGCGTGAGGTGATAGCGGCGGCCTGTCCACTGCTCGTACCCATAGTGGAAGAGGGCAGAGACGTAAACGATCCGATTGTCCTGCACGTTCTGGGCGATTATCTCAAAGGCTTGCAGCGGGATCGACCTGGTGCGTTGATTCTCGGCTGCACGCATTATCCTCTGCTGACGGCAGCTATCGCGAAACTGATGGGCCCGGACGTGCCGCTGATAAGCTCTGCCCGCGCCGCAGCCGAGAGGGCACAACGCAAGCTTACCGAAATGGGCCTTCGCATCGACAATGCAGCGGAAGGTGAACTGAAGTGTTTCACTACGGATAATGCATCCAGATTCGCCGAACTCGGGCAGAGATTTGGCGGACGCACCATAGATCATGTAGAATATGTGGGTACCGACGAGCTTGCCGCCCGGCAGGACTCGCCAGGACCATTGTGATATTGGAGCAGGAAACAGATGTCTCTATCTAAGTTAATCGTTCAGATCGGATCGTGCTACCTGTTGCTCGCGGCTGTGTTTGTAAGCGGCTGCACCAAGAGCATGAATGCGTCATTTCAAGAATACTTTTCTGGCCCGCCAATCAAAGCGATGGCCGCCAAGGCATTCGATCCTGACTCTGCTGATAACAGGAGAGAGGGAGTAGTGTTTCTTGCCAACAAAGACTTTGGGTTGGAAGAACCATATCTCAAGGGCTACGCAATGTTGCTCAGGACCGACGACGATACGTTGGTACGCAGCGCCGCAGTGCGGGCGCTCGGCAAGGCCGGCGACGTAACGTATTTATCAAACGTGGTGAGGGCACTGGGCGACAAATCTGGTCAGGTGCGGTGGGACACGGCTGTAGCGCTGGATAATCTTGTGGGAGATGAAGCTGTCGGTCCTCTTCGCCGTGGAGCTCTCAGGGACGAATCGGCTGACGTTCGCGCCGCTTGCGCCAAGGCGTTGAGGAACTATCGGACAAAACCTGTTGCTCAAACGCTGCGACAATGCCTCGAAGACGAAGAGTTCGCCGTTCAATATCAAGCCCACGAGTCGCTTGTCGAAATGACGGGTAAGGACTTCGGCTACGACATCATGGAATGGCCCAGCGACCTGCTGGTCGCCGGTACAGAACCCGAAGCCAAGAAGCCATGGTGGAAGTTGCGTTAGAGCACCTTAAGATTGCCTGTTCCGTTCAGACCGGCCGCGGCTTCAGATGGCTGCGTCGTCCTGCACCGACGATACTTTGCGTGCCAGCGGTCGCACTGGCGGTTAGAATGCTCTGAATGTCGAGCAATGCTAAAAATGGTTTCAGCTTCTGCGAGCTTGAAAACGGATGGGAGATCGGCCGGTTCGACGTACTGAGCAATCTTCCGGGGGTATCGCATCTGGTAACCACTCAACGTGGTCCCGACCTCACGGGAATGGACGCTCAATCTGACTGCGTAAATAATCTTGCGGGAATAGTGGCTCTCGACTCTCTGGCTTGGTGCAAGCAGGTCCATGGCAGCGGCGTGCTGCAAGTCAGCGATTCCGGTTTGGCCGGTCAGTGTGACGGGCTTATTACAAACGTAGCGAAGTTGGGGCTTGTTGTACGAAGTGCTGATTGTCCCTTGATTATGGTTGCCGATCCGGCCGGCCGGGCCGTTGGCGTGGCCCATGCGTCATGGCGGGGGACGGTCAGACAGATAGCATCCTGCTTGATCGATAGTCTGGTACGAAGCTTCTCGCTCGAACCGACGGAGTTGATCGCGTGTATTGCACCATCTGCTGGGCCTTGTTGCTACCAGGTGCAGCAGGACGTTCTGGATGCCGCAGCCGATGGGATCGGCGAGCACAGCGCGGAGTTCTTCCACTATCGCGACGGGAAGACCTATCTTGATCTGTGGGCTGCGAACGTCGATGAACTGACGCGGGCGGGGCTGGCGGCGGAGAACATTCACGTAGCTGGTATCTGCACGATCTGCAGCGGCGGGCGATTCCCCAGTTATCGCGCAGAGCGTGACTCGGCAGGGCGTTTCGGTGCGATTCTGGCGATCAGGTGAGTTCTACTTCCCACTCACCCAGTTTGGAATGCCCATGAGCTTGCCGTCGTTATCCACGCAGGCGAGGGTGCTTTCGCCGGTCGCCAGCAGCTTGGAATCATCTTTCCGGCGGAGTTCGTAGGTGTGTTCGATGCGGGCCATTCCGGTTTTCTTAACTTGCGTGGTCAATACCAGAAGTTCGTCGTATCGGGCAGGGGCGAGGTATTTGATGGCGGCTTTGGCGACGACGAAGAACACGCCTTGACGCTCGCATTCGGCGTAGCATGCTCCCTGGAGCCTGAGCAGTTCGGTCCTGCCGATCTCGAAGTAAATCCAGAAGCGGCTGTGGTGGAGGGCGCCCATCCGGTCGACCTCTGAATAACGGACACGAATCTCGGTGTCGCAGGACTCGATACGATCTGCCATAACGATTCTCTCCAATCTCAACCAATAAAATCTTAACGGGGCGGATTTTAGCACGAACACCGGGCTAATCAAACAGCTTCGGTGTGGCGAATGGAATTATCGCATCTGAGATATGTCAAAAGCCCTTGCTTTTTCAGGATAAGTTCATATCATAACACGACTCTTGCGTTGGATTTGGGCAGTCGCGAACTGCCCGCTTGCCACAGGCAAGCAAGCGTAAGGCTTTTCAGAAGAGAAGGTTCGTAAGATCAGACAAAGGGCGATCGCAGAATGATCAAGGTCAAGGCCAAAGGCAACGAGTCAGTCCAGCAGATGATGAAGCGTTTTAAAAAGATGTGTGAAAAAGAAGGGCTGACGAAAGACATCAAGCGCAACAGCTACTACGAAAAGCCCTCCGAGCGTCGTCGTCGCCGGATGCGCAAGAGCCTCAAGAGAGTCGTTAGCAGCTGATCAGTAGACGCCTGCTCCCGCTTAGGCAGGCCCAGCTGAACGACTTACCCCATCCACATATACCCGGTCTGCGGATATACATCCGAAGCGCCGGATCTCACAAACTCGTGCGGTCGGGAAACTGAGAAGGAGTCGCCCTGTGAGCACACTTACCAAGAGGAAAATGGGTAGCAGTCTAGTGATGGCAGTAGCCGTTCTTGGTGTACTGTCTTTGGCCGGAAGCGCCGCCCTGGCGCAGGCTGACATCGAAAGCGTCACCGTTGAGATAAACGCTTTGGCGGGTTCCGAAGCTGCCGCAGGTGATGATTTCGATATCCCACTGATATGGTGGATTGCTCCTGTTGGCGCGCTGGTGGCGCTGATATTTGCCTATGTCTTCTTCCGCCAGGTCAAAGCCGCCGACGAAGGCGACGAGAAGATGAAAGAAATCGCCGCCTACGTCACCGAGGGCGCGATGGCTTACCTCAAACGTCAGTACAAGGTAGTGGCGATATTCTTCGCCATCGTCTGTGCGCTGCTCTACTGGATGGGCAAGGTGGGCTTGCAGCACGAAATCGTCTTTATTGCGTTCCTGACCGGCGGATTCTTCTCGGGCCTGTGTGGCTTCCTGGGTATGAAGACGGCCACTATGGCGTCGAACAGAACCACCCAGGGCGCTAAGGAAAGCCTCAATCGCGGTCTGATCGTTGCGTTCCGTGCCGGTGCAGTCATGGGCCTGGTCGTCGTGGGCTTCGGCTTGCTGGACATCGCCATGTGGTTCCTGATTCTCACCAAGGTAACTCCCTGGTTCTACAATATGATGGGCTGGGGCGTGTTCCACATGGACCTGGTCGAAGTTACAGTCGTCATGCTGACGTTCGGCATGGGTGCGTCCAGCCAGGCGCTGTTCGCCCGTGTTGGCGGCGGTATTTACACCAAAGCTGCCGACGTCGGAGCCGACCTGGTCGGCAAGGTCGAAGCAGGCATTCCCGAAGATGATCCGCGTAACCCGGCTACCATCGCCGATAACGTTGGCGATAACGTTGGCGACGTCGCAGGCATGGGCGCCGATCTCTATGAAAGCTACTGTGGCTCGATTCTCGCGACGGCTGCTCTTGGCGTCGCTGCGGCAATGAGCCTCGATCTCGGCAACGCTGGAGCTGTCAAGATGCTGGCCACCCCGATGGTGCTCGCCGGCGTCGGTATCTTCCTCTCGCTGGTGGGCATCTACATGGTCCGCACCAAGGAAGACGCCACCATGAAGCAGCTGATGGCCGCTCTGATGCGAGGCGTGATGGGATCGAGCATCTTCATCATCATCGCTGCTGGAGGCGTCTGCTATCTGCTGCTTGGAGACGAAGAACTCGCAGCCAAGGGCGTGAGTTGGCTGGGTATGTGGGGTTCGATCTGCACCGGTATGATCGCCGGTCTGCTTATCGGCAAGGCCACCGAAATCTACACCAGTTACGATTACAAACCCACACGGGAAATTGCCGAAAACACCGAGACCGGAGCAGCAACGGTTATCATCTCCGGCCTGGCCGAAGGCATGAAGTCCACCTGGATGTCGCTGGCAACGGTTATCGTCGCCATCATGCTTGCCTACACCTTCGCAGGCGGCAACAGCAGCACGCTGCTCGGGCTTTATGGCGTTGGCATCGCAGCCGTGTCCATGCTCGCAACGCTGGGAATCACCTTGGCGACTGACGCATACGGGCCCATCGCCGATAACGCCGGTGGAAACGCCGAAATGACCGGCCAGCCCCCCGAAGTCCGCAAGCGCACCGATGCACTTGACTCACTGGGCAACACCACCGCGGCTATGGGCAAGGGTTTTGCAATCGGCTCGGCTGCGTTGACCGCACTGGCGCTGATGGCTGCTTACGTTGAAGAAGTCCGCATCGGCCAGAACCGCGAAGCAATGAACGCGATTGTTGAGGTAATGCCCGCCGCCGAAACAAATGCCACGGCTGGTGTCGGCATGCTGCACTATGTTGGCCATGGGAAGTTCGCAATGAAAGCGACTCCAGGCACGAGTGACAAGAACTTCATTGCCTTAATGGCTATGACTGCTACGCCTGACGGACTGGAGAAGGGTGAGGTTCCCTCGGCCGTGACCGCGCTGACCGAAGGCCGTAACGTGTCACTGGTTTCACTTGCTGACATTGATGAGAATAACGTGCGAAAGGCGACGTTCTCCATCGTGTTCAATAACGAGATTAAAACTAATGTGGTTCAGTTGGTTCCAACTCCTAAGGCTTCGTTGCGTCAGTTTATGGACTTCTATGGTGTGAACCTGATGAACCCAAAGGTGCTCTGCGGTATGTTTGCCGGAGTGCTGTTGGTGTTCCTGTTCAGCGCGTTGACGATGAAGGCAGTCGGGCGTGCTGCAATGGCGATGGTCAAAGAGGTCCGCCGTCAGTTCAAGGAGATACCGGGCATTCTCGAGGGCACTGCGACGCCGGATTATGCACGATGTGTAGACATTTCCACTGTCGGCGCACAGAAGGAAATGATCCTTCCGTCGCTGCTGGCTTTGACCGTGCCGGTTGGGGTCGGTTTGCTTCTGGACGTCGCAGGCGTGCTTGGCTTGCTGGCAGGCGGCCTGGTGTGCGGGTTTGCCATGGCTATCTTCATGGCAAACGCGGGCGGTGCGTGGGATAACGCCAAGAAATACATCGAGACCGGCAAGTATGGCGGCAAGGGCTCCGATGCGCACAAGGCCGCCGTCGTGGGCGATACCGTGGGCGATCCGTTCAAGGATACGTCAGGGCCTAGTCTGAATATTCTGATCAAGCTGATGAGCATGGTTTCGGTTGTGTTCGCCGGCCTGATCGTCAAGTATGCCCCGCAGATCAACGAATTGCTGGGAATGAACTAACAAGGAA
>SDBT01008723.1_pt1 | contig 16524 bp, 58 predicted proteins | sample 2277101 | NCBI WGS metagenome assembly SDBT01 (sample SAMN10404973, study PRJNA504765) | marine sediment metagenome | isolation source: marine sediment core GS10_PC15, 103 cmbsf | place: Arctic Ocean: Southern Knipovich Ridge | collected 2010 | reverse complement strand
TCTAGTTTTAGTGGAAGGTTGTAATCATTACCACCGTTATAACAAAGCTTCTCAGCTAGCGCACCTTCCCTAACCCTGATCTTTGTAGCACTTTGCTTAATAGTTATTCTTTTGTAAGTGCCATTGTTCAAATCTATATTCACAGCATTATAAGAGTGATCACCCTCAATTGCTTTGATTAAGAATCTATGTGTTGGCTGATATTTTAACTTAGTCATTATTTGTGTCCTTCGGTTTTTGACTCATTACAAATTTTCTTATTTTAAAGCCCAAATTTTCCACTATAACGCTATGTGGTCCTAGTAGTCCGCATAACATAATATACATGTCTAATGCAATACCGGCACTAGTCAGTCCCGGATTTTCCTTTATGTCTGTCTTTGATTCCTTCATATATTTTATAACCTAACCAAAGCGGTAAAGCTCCGGGAATTAGTACAATAGCTAAAGTTTTAATTACCTCATCTTTTTTCAGATTAAGTATCCTTTCGTCCAGCTTTTTCCCATCTGTCATATTCTGCTATCTCCTTGAGTCGCTCAATATCTTTGTCGCTTTTTGGTGGCTCATAATTAGACACATGATTTTTACTACCAAACGCAGACTTAAATAGTACGTGAAAAGCTAATAGTAATATACATGCACACGTGAAGCTCATTAAACTTGATCAGTTACAACGATGTCTTCAACTTTAACAGCATCTACATCATTTGCATTAACAAACTTCTTAATGTCTTCGATGTTTGCTAGAATAGCCTTGGCTTTCTTAAGACCAAAACTTACTATTCTCTTCTCACCATTGAAGATGCTAATAGTTTTGTTGCCTTTGAACTCGCCTGTTTCTGTTTTGTACTCATCCATGTTAACTCCTTATAAATATTTATTAACAATCATTCATCGTCTCTGTTTAGGTCAACCTTAAGTAGATCAGCCATAGTATTTACCTCTAGATTATCCTCTATCTTTTTAAGGAAATCTAAGGTCATATGTTTTTGAAGCAGATGTGCTTCTATCTCTGAAGGTTGTTCATAGTATGGAAGGTCAGTAACATCGTTACCCTTCCACAACTTTACTACCTTAACTACTGGTATGAAACCTAATAATAAGCTTTTATCAAAACGAACACCCATACTACCATCCGCATATTGTCTAGCATGAACAAGTTCATGAGCCAAAGCTTCAATCATACCTATGGTAGTGGCTAGTGTTTTAATACTGATCTCTATTTTCTCAATCTCAAACTTATCAGGGCTTGAGTCTTTAGAAAATATTGGTCTCATTACACCACCTGTCATACCTCTAGCTATATTATCAACTCGCTTTACAACTATAGGTATATCATATAAATCTACTCCCAAAATGTGGCGGAAATACTTGTCAGCCGCTTGGAACATTCTTGAATCGAATTCTGCTAACAACTTTCCAAACATCTATAACCTGCCATATTGCATATTAATTAGAAAAACATATAGTGCAATGAATATCAAAGATATCCACAGGAATTGGCCTACAAATAGACCTGCGATAAAACCAACAGAAGAACTAAATAAGCCAGAAACTAGGAAACCAATCCACAGCAAGTGATCGTCTCTATCTGTCAGTCCAAAGTGTGTTAATACTTTCTGGTGTGTGCCACTCAAAAAGTATACCATAATTAGTACAAAGAATACTAAGTGAATCATTTTTTCTCTCCGTTGAAAGCGAATTTTTTTCGCTGTATCTGTGCTTGTCTTGCCGACATTCTTAACTGTAATTGGTACTGTAATTGGTCTATTAAACTTGACATTGTGGTCCAGTCAATAACTTTTAGCTTAAAGAAAAATTGCATTAAATCCAACATTTCCTTATCATCTTCCATAACTATACAATTCCGCCAATACATATTATAGTTAACAACATCCATGACATATGAATGAATAGCCAAAAGTGATCCATCTTAATATTGACAGTACCTCTGTCTTCCCACCCGCATGCTCTGCACTTGTTATCTATCATAGTTCCGGTGCATATTGCACATGCGTTACCATTTACACTCATACGACGCTCCTATTTAATAAAGCCGCTGAAGCCAGCGGCTAAAAACTTACAATAACCCGTATTTGGTGGGTTTAACCTGTGGATGAAGCTTGTCATCTACATAAGTATCGAATCTGTTTTGTATAACTATTACATGAAAAAGTGTAATAGATGTGGAGACAGTAAACCACTAAATAAGTTCAATAAGAGTAGAAAACATTACAGGGGTTATTGTAAGTCCTGTGAGAATTTAAAAAGAAAGAATAACCTTTATAAAGTTAATACAGAAATGTATCATACAGATAAGTGCATGATATGTGGTACCGAAGATCCGGGTCGCAACTGTGAATCATTTTGTATAGATCATTGTCATGATACAGGTCAAATAAGAGGATTATTATGTCACTCATGCAATATAGGATTAGGTAATTTTAAAGATAGTATAGAAACTCTTGAAAAAGCTATAAAATACCTGAATGTTGATTCTTTTTCAGATATTTAGTTATGGAATGATAGTCATTGGGGTGTGCCTTGCGTAGCAGTGTCAAGGTTGCATTACTCATAACCTAGCCTCTCGTAATACGTCATCATACTATTCCACATATTGAACTCTTCTTCACGGTCACGCTGGTCAAACTTTGGTCCGTCTAAAAAACCTAAGCGGCTTAGCGTCATTGTCACGCGGTCTAGGACCTCTTCCGCATTCGACGTTGTTGGTGATTTCAAGGTGGGTCTCGATTTCATTCGTGTAGTACCTTATCCTCTTTAACTTGTCTTCTAGTTCTTTTAATGTGCTGTTTATACTCTCTAAAAGTTCTGATTGTTCTATCATTTTTACCTATTACCTCGCCTATCTTGCTCATATTAAATAATAAAGTTAAACCGCAGAATATAACTATAGCAGATATAATAACTATAAATCGTTGCATAACTTATCCTCTAAATTTAACTGCATGTTAACTACTTTACGATGTTTCTCCACTAACTTTTCTAGTACATCATCAACGTCACCACGAAGAAAGAACGGCAGAGCACTTTTTGTTCTCTTTAAGTCTACCAGTATCTCAGTTATCATAATCTTGGTATTTTCTAAAACTATCCACGTGGGATGTTCTTCATATCTCATTTGTCCTCCATTCATTAAATAATCTATGTATGCTTTTTGTACGTAATCTTTAAGTAACATTGGCTCACGACCTGGATATGCTATACCATACAACAAACCATCTTTAACTATTAGCTTTTGTGATCCAGGTTCCATCGTCATATTTTTAAAGTCACATCTCATTTGTTCTCCCAGTAAATACATAATTTATAAAACATCCTATCGAGATCTTTATCATTCATCATTTCAAACTTACATAATATTGCAGTCAGGCGAGAGACTTTAACTGAAACACTTAACCAAGAATCTTTCACGACCATCTCCAAGGTTGTTTAATGTAATACATAATCTCTCTTATAAATACTTTAGTAGTTATCCAACCGGTTAACCAGAGGTTTATACAATCACGTTCCCACATTATTATTGTGTAGTTCATTCATTCTCCAACAGTATATTATTTACTTCTTCGTCTTCTAAATACCTAATGTATGCAACATTAACTTTAGTATTATCATATTTGTACCAAGAATTTGCGTTGATACGACGCCACTCTAAGGTGTTATCAGATAAAGCCCTAAACTGATAGGTCCTTTTATCATATACATTATATTGAAGCTTTTCTTCTATAAAAAATTCCCAACATGGACTGCCTGCGTCAGTGAGAACTGTAAAGTCAGGAGTTCTTTCAGGTTTATGTAAATCACTCATTCCTCCTCCAACAATATACGTTCTGCTATTTCTTCTATGTACCTAATATATGTGCTATTAACTTTAGAGCTAGGATATTCGCACCAATAATTGTCGATATGAAACCACTGTAAGGTATTATCTAATAAAATCCTAATCTGATACATATTATCTTGTACTATATTATATTGAAGCCTTTCTTCTATAAAGAATTCCCAACATGGATCGCCTCCAGCAAGGGGAACTGTGAAATCAGGAGTTCTTTTAGGTTTACATAAACTATTCATTCTTGCTCCAACAGTATCTTATTTACTACTTCTTCTATGTACCTAATATATGTTTTATCAACTGTAGAGTCACCATATTTGAACCAAGAATCTCCGCCGATATCAAAAAACTCCAAGGTGTTATCAGATAAAGCCCTAATCCGATAGGTTATGTTGTTTATCTTATTATATTGAAGTCTTTCTTCTATAAAGAATTCCCAGCACGGATCGCCTTTGTAATTGACTATAAAGTCAGGAGCTCTTTTAGGTTTACATAAATCACTCATTCGTTCTCCAGTAGTATATTATTTACTACTACTTCTTCTAAGTATCTAACGTATGCATCATCAACTCTAGAGTCATTAAATTTACACCAACACTCTTTGTTAATTTTAAGCCACTCCAAGGTATTATCTGATAAAGTCCTAATCTCATAGGTCAATTTTTCATATGTATTATGTTGAAGTCCTTCTTCTATAAAGAATTCCCAGCATGGATCGCTTTTATAGGGAACTGTAAAGTCAGGAACTCTTTTAGGTCTGCTTAAACCATTCATTCATACTCCAATAATATCTTGTTTGCTACTTCTTCTAAGTATCTAATATATGTAACATTAATGGTACTTCTCATACTACCATATTTGCACCAATAATCTCCAGGGATATTAAACCACTCTAAGGTATTATCTTCAGATAAAACCCTAATATGATGAATACTGTCTTGTACTATATTATATTGAAGTTTTTCTTCCATAAAGAATTCCCAACATGGATCACCTCCGTAATTGGAAACTGTAAAGTCAGGGGTTCTTTTAGGTTTACATAAACTATTCATTCTTGCTCCAACAGTATGTTATCTAACACCTCACCAAATATCTTTTGCCAATGTCTATCATGATCTTCATTGTGATGTCCACCCATTGTTTCACGTGTTGGTTGTCCCATCTGTATCCACCTTTTGAATCTCTCTTCAGTCAATACTGTATAGGGACTTAGTGGAACAGATCTGGTTTGCACACGTGCGCCTTGTGCTTCAGCATATACGCAGTGATATCTCTTTGTTAGTTGTGGTTCCATATCATCTTCAGGACAGTAGATGTAACCTCTGTATTTAAAGATATCTTCATCTCCATAGTAATTCACCGAAACTCCGTCATATAAAAATCAAAGTAGTCACTGAAACACGGGTCACCGAACACGGTATCGTGCATCACACTCAGTGGACAACCATTACCCATCTTGTTGTTGTTATGTGGCAAGTCGTAGTCACAATGACCTATTTCATGAGCTAATAGTTCTAACCTGTCAGAGTCACCATATTTACTCCAATATCTTGGATCTACTTGTATTTCTCTATAGCCATCCGTCCGAATTGCACATACTGCAGCAGTATTTCCTTTTTTAGTTTTAAATATTACAGGAGTTTTTGTACGTATTGGTAACTTATCCAAGTACTTGTGAAATACTGGATTAGTCGTGTGGATTGTAGTTGAGTCGTCATCCTCGTATATCATATCTCTGAGAGATACTGATCCACACCCCAATAATAACGTTGATAATAATAGTAAGAAGAGCACATGACCACCTCTCAGCAGTAAAACCACTATTTCAGTCGCATGTGTCATATGACCCTCCGAAACTTTTACAGCATTTTACAGCCGTAAACTTCGACTCACATAAGTCTCTCAAATCTTTTACCGCACTTCCACCAACTTCGTCCACGTTCCACAGCATTCTCTTTACACAGCTAACTACACATAACTCTTTTGGTGAAGTCTTAGCCACATAATCCGACCGATCTTCAGCACACGATGACAACATCACTAATATAATAAGTATAATAACATTTCTCATCTTGTTCTCCGGTTAATATTCTGTTGCGTCTATTTGACATAATATCATTCTGTCAATCATATCTGACTCACACAACCTCTGCACATCATCGAATATCTCTATATCACTATCGACAATAAGTTGTCCTCTAAAGTTTTCACAATTATAATCACACTGAACGCTACCCATCCGTCTATCAGAGTAATATACATCCCAACAGTGTGTTGTACCTATGTTATTGCTTACATATTCAATTCTTAACATAACTTACCTCGATCATTTCATATTTCCTTTTTACTCATTTAATAGTTTTATTTAGTATAATAATACAGTATGAAAAAATGTAAAGACTGTAATAAAACCAAACCATTAATAAAATATCCTAAAAACAAACTCATGAAAGATGGCCATTCTAATCAGTGTAAATCGTGTCGCAATATTTATCGCCTCGAATATCGCAAACGCTCTGATGTTATATTAAAACGAACAGCTTACATAAAAACTCCTGAATACATTACTAAGCAAAAAATCTATGAAGCTAGACCAGAAGTTAAAGCAAAAATCAACAAAAGAAGAGTTGATAGAAGAAACTCTGATCCCTTAAATAAAATTATTCACAACACAAGGTGTTTAATCATTAATTGCTTCAAAGATAAGGGTTGGTTAAAAACCTCTAAAACCTATAAAATATTAGGTTGTGATTACCTTACCTTCTTCGAACATCTTAAAGCCACCTTTGTCAATAACTATAATATACCTTGGGATGATAAGTACCTAAATTTACTAAATTTAGATCATATTGTCCCACTTGCTGCTGCTGTCTCTGAAAAAGAACTAATTAAACTAAATCACCATTCTAACTTTCAATATTTGTGGGAATCACATAACATTGAAAAGAGTGACAAATTAGATTGGAACTTAACTAACTCACACAGAGAAGAATTTATTCAATACATATCCCTTGAGACTTAAGAAAAGTTACAACTTCAGCCTCTTCATCTGTACCAGTTGCTGCATTTAATAATGCTTGAGCATCTACAGTTCTGCTCTTCCTTGTTCTTTTTCTTTTAGAAGATTCTCTCTCACCGTACACCTCGATTTTACCACCGCGTGCAAGAAATTCTTTAGTAGTCTCAACTTTAATACTATCATTCGTTTTTCCGTACATATTAACCTCCATTATTTTGGTAAGCCTATAAAATCTTTTGGATCGCATTGTACCAATTTTAGTTTAATTATTTTTATACCATTAAGTCTAGCGTATTTAATAAGATATTCTGACTTAGTTACACCATGAAGCCTAGCGTATTTAATAGCACATTCTGACTTAATTATTACATTAATTAAACTATAATATATTGTCCAAAATAATTTAATATTAACCTCCATTATTCTATACAAATATCGGTTCTGTTTAGGTTATTTTCTAGGTGTTAGTTTAGGTTTATTAAACCTCCAAGGAAGTTTACCCATGACACCTAACTTACTTAACACGGTAAATAATTTTGTGCGCTTCCGTTTTCCTTCCTCTCGATGAAATATATCCTTATAGTTTAATTTCATCGCGTAGCCTTTGCGGGTCGTCGTGAGCGTTTGCCAGACTCAAAAGGATTTTCATCTATCACCTCTAGCTTTACTAATATGCTTAATAATATCCCCCGCATCTGCATATTGGTTATAATATTAGTTGTTTTTTTTTAAAGTATCCTTATTCCATTTCCACGTGATTAAGTCGAGTGTATGAACATGTCATATACTTCTTCAACGCTGTATTGTTTCTTCTTTCTCTTATCTTTTATGGCGAACTCATCTTTTAACTTGTCAGACACATTAATAAGTTTCTCGACCTTTATTCTTAACTCAGCTTCTTCTTCAGTTACACCAACAGGATATACTTCTTGTCCATCGGTTACAATTGGAAGACCATGATAACTGAAACCGACGTTGCCTTTCTTAATCATGGTAGTATAATCAAACTCTTCAACTGTATCGTTCTTTACTATGTACTTGTATTTGCTGAATAAGTCTTTCATCTTCTTTTCTTGCTCTTTACCTGTGAGTTCTTTCTTAAGAGTACTTAACTCTTGAAACTCCTTGTTTAAATCACTCAGTCTCTTGTTGATCGCTGCTATTTCGCTCATTTTCACCTCACTGATTTGGGTAGATCCACCCCTGTTCTATTATTATTTCGATTCTGTTTCTGTTAGTTTGTTAAATGTAGTCAGGAAATCATGTATAATATCATTCTCATTCAATAGTATTTGCTCAGCTATCAGCACTCTGATATTAGCTTCAGTATCTTCTTTTAACTTTCTCATACCGTCATTCTGATATGGTTCGAACCTAAGTAAGCTATTTATATTATTAAGAAATATTTGTTGGTTCTTTATGTTTTCATTCATCATTATCACCTGTACTCATAATAACCTATCCAAAATCTAAACCATACTAGTGGATTGAATACACAGGTAGCGCTTGATAACAACATTGTTATGGCCAATATTTTGAGTGCCATCAACATGTAGTAGAACTCTTTTCTCCTTCGCCACATATATGGTACAAGTACTTTAAATATAGGTCCAGCCGTCTCTAAACCCCTATTGTCTTGAATAAGTTCGCCAATATCATCAAAGCTCATACCCATCTCTTTTTCCACATCTTTTACCAACTCATCAAATCTAGGGCCATAACCTTTGTCATAATGGCTTTTCTTCACTATCTGTAGAGTTTCTAGCGTACCCACGAAATCTTCTGCTACGTCTTTGTACTGTTCTACTGCCTTGTCCCACTTATCTTCAATCTCACCGTTGAACCAGACATCAAATCGGCTACTTATATAATTTGATAATGTTAACTCATTAGATGTACTCATGCACATCCTCTACATTTATTTCTATTATGTCTAGTGTTTGAAAAATTTTGTCGGTCTCTTTCAAGACCTTAACATCTACAAAGGTCACAGCATCTTCTCTATCAATAAAAATACCTAGCGTGTCACCATCACTGTCTAGTACCACATATCTCATCACTGACTCTCCAAATATTATTTCTTCAACGATTTCTTCTTCCGCTTTTCTTAAATCTATCTTAAACTGACTATATCCACCTGGATATGATGAGTCTATAGAAGGTATGGTTATCCTACCAGCTTTTACTAACTCTCTTCTACCCCTTATCTTATTCCAAAAACTGTCTTTGCAACTAACACAACAAAATATATTATTCTTACTAATTTTGTCCATGATATCATCACAGCCTACACAATTACAGTACTTATTACTCTTATATTTTGCATTAATATATTTTTCTAACAAATGATTCAAAATGTATCCAACCCCAAACTATCTAAAGTTCTTACCATACCTTGACTTGGACACTCGTATTTATCTATAAATGGTACACCTTTTTCCATTAAAAGATTATTGTCTATATAATATATGGTAACTTGGTTTTTACAAGTGTCTACCAACCTACTCATTATATGCTCATCATACTCCGGAAGTATTTCATATTCAACCGTATGCCACACATCACCCACTTCAAATTGCATGCTATGTGTTGTTGGCTCACCGCCACCAGATGTACTACCATATCCATGATGTTCAAATGCTCTAGTCTTTAGACTTATGAATACCTCAAAACCAGACTTTGTGTGTGAGATTACTACGTCATCAATTATAGACTTACTCTTATCTAAGTCTATGTTATTCTTAGTGTCCCATACTCTTATATCAATCATCGCTTTCTCCGACGTTCACAATCTAGTCGTGGCACATTGTATAATTCTATACGAACTCCATTTGCTGCGTGGCACCTTTCATAAGGGGTCAGATTTCTATACACATTTACTACACTTAGTCCTACGCCTAACATAATTAAAGTTACAACTGCAATAGGTATTATTAAGTTATCTTTTTTCATATAGTTAAACTTCCTTCGGCTGCTAAATACAGTGTAGGGCATCCTTCAGGGTTATTGGTGGTTTTTATTAATACTCTATATAAAATAGCGTATGGTGGATTAAGTGATTTGTGGTATTTGATAATTCTTCCATTAGTCTCACACTTTTTGTAAAAAGGTTCAACTTTAACTGTCACCACATCACCTAAACTATATTTGAGAGTAGGTTTTGGTGAATCAGCACAGCCAAGTAAAAGCATTAACATTATTAGATATTTCATGTAGTCTCCTTTTATAGTTTTATCTCAATCATCATTCTCCCATTAATATTTTATCGACATCATAACATTCTACTATCTTCTTCATTTCTTTAGCGGTATAGATCTTGTCGCCCAACTTTACATGTCTAATAACATTATCACAATATTTATACTGTCTGGTCTTTAGTAATACCATCAATTCTATTCTTCTTTTATGTGTTTTATCAGTGAACTCGCTTACAGCTTCTTTTGCATTACAGAGAAATATAAGTCTTTCACGGGTAGCACTGAAATCAAATGTCTTAACGCCTAACCTATCTCTTCTCTTTTTTATTGCTAAATCTAAATCTACTTCACCTGGCTCTGTGTTTAGTTTCATAAAATATAGGTCTCTTAAGATTGAGTCTTTTGTACTGTATTCACTTCTGGAGGAGTAACGATATCGTTGCATTGCATTGAACGCAACTCTGCATAACTGACTTCTCTCGAGTATCATCTTAAATAGTTCTATTGTCTCTTCATAGTGTTGCATTAAAATCCTCGTTCATAGGTTTTAAACCTCTTCACTACACATACTTTCCATGTCTTGTAGGGTTAAACCGTAATACCATGTGTCACAATCTGCTTCACTCATAATAGACAACTTGCATAGCATCGCTAGTAAACTGTCAACTATATCATATGTTTCCATCTGGAATCCTATCTTTGTAAGCTTTTTTTAGTTGGCTATCCGAATAGTTTTTGTAGCCTTTAATTCCGTTCTCCATCGCGTCTTCATATAGCTCTTGAAGAGAACCCGAACCGTAAGATGCGATTTCCTCTTCGATGATGGTATCTATCATTTCTTTTCTTTCTTTTTTCGTTAGTTTTTTTGCCACTGTTCTCCCCTTATTTAACTAATCCTCTAATAGTATTTTTTCTATTCTTAACTCTTCTATTTCTTTTTGTTGTGCTTCTACTAAGTCTAGTAGTTGAACAAAATGATTCATCGCTACTGCTGCAAACTCACAGTCATCTGCCACGTTGGCAACATGTTTCATATATAAAGGATTAACTTCAGAACACTTAAACCACCTATTAAAAGGACCTCTAACGGTTCCATCAAAGCCGTGATCGTACCAAGCGGTGACTTGAGTAGAGTTTTCAGCTACTCTTCTGAACTCATTCATTAATTGCCCGTCGTACTTAATTTTGTCTTTCATACATCCCTCGCTTAGTCGCGGTAGTTTTTTCTACACCCTTCATAAAATAACGTCCATTCAAATAACATATCGTTTGCTTTTTGTCTAACTATTTTATTATCATGATGCTCACCAATAACTTCAAGACACTGTTCAGCTGAATAACATGCTATATCTTTAATCATATAATATTTACTTACACATTCTTTAAAATGTATTGATTTCCGCACTCTAGTAGGAACCTTCTCACTATTGCACCAATAGTGGCCGTCTGCAGTATAAGTAATTGAGTTATTAAATAGCATTATCTCTAATCCCCGTCCACCAAACACTGTACTTGGGTTATCACACCACATCTCTCCATTGTGAAAACCTAGTTGCCTATCTTCCATACACCCTCTCAATAACTGTATTTATTCTTTGTACACCAACCGTATTAGCGCTGACGCATACTATTTTCTTAGGCAAATACTCTGGGTGCTCTTCTAACCAGCACATTATGTCGTAACCAGTCTTCTCATGACCATCATCATCAAATGAGGCTAAGTCATGGTCTAATAATAGTTCATCCCACGGACCATTTAGCTCCAACTGTTTAATACCTTCATCATAATTTCTAGCGATCACATCAACACTAAGGTTTCTGTAATCATCTATTAATAAGTGTCTCATTTGCCCTCTAATAATATATTTTCGGCTTCTATATTTGCCTGCTTCAAATACTCATCTCTTATAGCTCCTACACACCTGAGCCACTCCTTACCATCTCCACTCGGACAGTACACCAGATTCTCCTCCGCTACGTATTTAATTTTGAAGACTTCATTACTCCCTATATTAGTACATAACATTTGTTCTATGTTGACTACCCAATTATTCATGTAACTCTACTTCAACAGTTTTTATCTCTTTTGTCTTCTTACATAGATACTTATAATTATAAAGTTTAAACTCTTTACCACTCTTTACTCTAGTTTCCAACGGCTGGTAAAGTAGTGTGATAAAGAGGAATATAGTGATAATCAAGGTGAACAACGCACCCGCCATCAATCCAATTGAAAAATTATCGTTCATTATTTACTCCTTTTTAACCTGCTCATATTATTATTTCCCACATCTGAGGACGATTCGAATCGGTTTTTTTAGAACTGCTCATGTAGTACCTGAGCTGTTTCTTGCACTGTATGCTAGAACCATTTTTACGGTTATTGTATGCTCTGAATCTTTTGGGAGTGTGCTTGTCTATCAAGACATAATGCCCCTTACTTCTTCCCTTTCGATACCATTTATATAATAGTATAACCGCGTTACCTCTGTCTATAGCTTCTTCTATATCACTAACTACAGGGTACATCTTCTTTTTGTACTTTATTCCGAATAGTTTTAAACCACTGGAGACATATTTCGGGCACTGTCCATTCTGACCACCTGTAGTCCAGTATAAAGTTTTAAATAAGTCTACATACTTTCTATAGGGCAAACTACCACCCAATAATTTGATAGCATTCATGACGACTACAGGTCCGCATGAACTCTTATGTGGTTGTTTATTTATCACGCTTGGTCTCCATCTCTTTATCTCTTATTTCTATTAACCTAATGACAGCATCTATAAACCTTGGATAAACGGTCTCGTAACCTTTGCCAATACCTAATCTACTGAGACACATTTCCATATAGTATACACGACCAATACTTTTGTCATCTGCATGTGTACGTTTACGTTTATTAATCATTTAAGTTTCTCAAACATACGATTGTACAGCTCATTCCACTTACCCAGACTTATTATCTTCAGTGTAAATAAAACACGACAAAAATCGTAATATATTTTCCCGTTATCTGGTCTTAGCATGTTGGTCACCTATCTCCTTATCTCTTATTTTTATTAACCTAACGACAGCCTCTGTAAGCCTCACATAAAGTATCTCGTAACCAAAGCCAACACCTAATCTCTTGAGAGACCTTTCCATACGGATTAACTTCAGAATACTCTCGCCATCTATATGTTTACGTTTATCACTCATCTAGTTTCCAAAACATAAGCATGTATAGTTCATGCCACCTACTTACACTTATTATCTCTAACTTGTGTAAAGCATTTAAAAAATCGTCGTATACTTTCTTGTTACTTGGTCTCTGCATATCTCTCCTCCGGGGCATACCTCTCCCACGGATTACGATTGTACGTCGCACTAAACATATCTTCATATTCATCGGAACTCACTAACAATAAACAGAATAACACTTCAAACATACCATCAAAAATCTCTTCACTTATTTTTGTATCATTCATTACTGTATACCCTATCTTCTCCAAACATCACTGTACACCACATCTATTCCAAACATTCTTATTAAATCAGAGGCATCCAGATGATCGTACGTCTTGTCCCACTCCTCATGACTTATTAAATCTAACATGCATAATGTTCCCAACAACTCATCATAGGTATGATAAGAATTGTCATCAAGGTCGCTGTCAAATTCAGTTACTAATCTATCCATCACCGAACGCCCTATCCTCTCCAAACATCCTTATTAAGTCAGGCATATCTAGGTGGTCGAATATAAAATCCAACTCCTCCCGGCTTATTACACGCAGTATGCACAGTGTTTCTATCAACATATCATAAATATGATAAGGATTATTATCGAGGTCCTTGTCAAATTCAGTTAACAATCTATCCATCGCGGAACGCCTTATCTCCAAACATTCTTATTAAATCAGACATATATAAGTGGTCGTCCACATAATCCAACTCGTCCCGGCTTATTACACACAATCTATATAGTGCTTCTATCAACATATCATAAGTATGATAAGGATTACAATAAGAGTTATTGTCAAATTCACATGTCTTATCCACCATTTTCTCCTCCGTAGAGCAATCCTAAATTGCGTAAAAACGTCCTCATCCTCAACCTATATATAAGATTCCGTAAGTCTGTTGGACTTGTTTCAGTATTTACCCCACCATTTATATCAGTCATAATGATTCGCCCCATCCACTCCTTACTTTTTCAAACATTCTTATTAAATCATCGGCATTTATACGGTGGAACAAGTCATCCCACTCTTCCTGGCTTATTACACGTAATGTGTGTAGCGTTCCTAACAACTGATTATAAATATGATAAGGATTATTGTTCACGTCGTAGGACCTTTTATCTGTACTGTTCATTACTATATATCCTATCTTCTCCAAACATACTTACCATATCAGATTTATCTAGATGGTCATATATATGGTTCCATCCTTGTTCGTTTATTACACGCAGTTTATATAATGTCCCCAGCAACCTATCATAAACATAATAGTTGTTTTCCCTAATGTCTTTTATAACTTCACTCTGTAATCTTTCCATTATGTTAGCCCTAACTTATATAAAAAATGTTTCATCACTGCTCTGTGTAAAAACTTCTGTAAGTTTTCATCGTATGTTTTTATATGCATATTAACTTCTGTATCAGTCATAACTGCCCCAGCAATGTCTTTTCGATCACGTAATCGCGATACTTTTTAATCGCTACTACATCTGACGCACTGTTTCCAAAATACATCCAGTTGCCATGGATGTTGTTCAAATATTCCATAGAACCATCATCGTTTTCTCTAAGGCTCCACGCGCGACGCTCTTCACCACCTTTATCTGCCATGATATCTCCCACAAATAACATTTCTTCAACATAGAACTCCCATGTCCACGTTTCATTTTCATTCTTTCGATCAACAACGAAATCGCACTCTCTACTAGGTATTTCTGGTTCATATTCATGTCTGGTGCTCATTTTCGCCCCAGTAGTATTTGATCAGCTATGTAACTCTTATAAGACTCAATTGCGACGTGATGGCCTCCGACAGATGTCCATATTATTCCGCCTGTCAATCTGAAATATAAGTCACACTCATCACTATTCCATTTCAGGTTATGTACATAATTAGCATTTGTTACTGTCATGTTCTCCCAATCCCAAGCTAGACCGCCAGCGCTATACGTGCTCATCTCAGCCCCAATAATATTTGTTCAGCTACGTAGTTCTTATAAGACTCAATTGTATTTTCATAACCGCACATTACGTTCCATCCAGGGTAGTCTTCTCTTGTGGTCATATCGGTAGTGAATTCCATACAATTATCTATTTCATTCCATCTTATATGAAACGCGAGTTTCAAAGTACTATAAGACTCCACGTTCATCTCTTTCCAATTCCAAGTATAACCAGCTGAACTATACGTACTCATAGTATATCCACTCCGTATTTCTCTTTCATCAGTAACCTAATAACATAACTGCTAAATTCTGTACCAGAGAATGGCCTACCTCGGAGTGTTAACTTGTTTAATAATACCCTAAGTCTTGTAATTTTCTGATCACCTAAATATATATAGTCATGACTAATGTTGCACACCTTAACCCAAGTAGCGTCATTGTAACTTATTAACAACGACTCTACTTCTTTTAAAGGTATGTTTAATTTCTTGGACCAGTAACTAACACCGTGTTCATCACTTACTTTGACTACTATTAGCAACTCACCGGTGTCTAATTTAAGTACAGCTTTGTACCCGTTAAGTATAACATGTTCTCTGTATACAGTACTATCCATTGACGGACCTCCGTAGAGTATTTTCGAATCTGTTGTGTGTATACATAGCGGGACCCTGCGTAGCAGTGTCACTCGCACGGGGCGAGTAGAGTGGGTAGTACAAATAAAAAAAAAGGTCGACGAACTGTAATTAGTCGGTCGACCTTTGCGGATTGCTTTTATAACTGATTACTCAGTTACGGCTAAGTGTCTAAGGTGTTCTGGTAGAGCTTCAACATTGATTGCAATAACAGCATTTGGCTTAATGATAGCCAAACGATCTTGAATCGCTGTTTGAATCTCTGCGATAACTTCTTCTTCATTTGTAGTCTTAAGAAGCTTTCTCATCTCTCTGATTGACTCGTCCTGTGAGCCAGCTCGAGAGCCAGGATTTTGAGTAACATACTTGTTACCATTATTAAACTCTGGATTCTTCCTAACCCAGTTGTCCAATAGACCAGACACATACTTATTCAAGTAAGCATCGTTGTCTAACTTTTCTTGACTTGCAGCAAAAGTAACTTCACCAGCTCTGAATCCTTCAAAAAGTAAGGCGCGAGCCTGCTTCTTGAACTCAGGAGTCAATAAAGACTTTAAAATAATTTCTCCACCTAATACAAACTTAGGGAAGAGTGACATAATCGCGTTAGTCACCGCTTGTTTTTGGTTAATCATACGATTTCTCCAT
>SDBT01008722.1_pt1 | contig 16525 bp, 11 predicted proteins | sample 2277101 | NCBI WGS metagenome assembly SDBT01 (sample SAMN10404973, study PRJNA504765) | marine sediment metagenome | isolation source: marine sediment core GS10_PC15, 103 cmbsf | place: Arctic Ocean: Southern Knipovich Ridge | collected 2010 | reverse complement strand
GGCGGAGCGCTTCCGTGTGCGCACCCGCAGCCGGAGCCGGGCTCGGGGATGACGGTGAACGACCAGGTCTCCGAGAAGTCGCTGACGGCGCCCCGGTCGTCGGAGGCCTGCACGCGCCAGCGGAAGGTATCGCCTTGGGCGAGTGGAACCGAGGTCCTCCAGGTCACGAAGCCCGAGATTACCTCGCCGGCGCCCTCGTCCAGCACCTCGTCCGCGGAGGACGAGAGCAACTGGAAGTGATAGGAGACCGTGTCTCCCTCCGGATCGGTCACGGTCGACGCCGTGAACTCGACCGGGCCGTACACCTCGGCTCCGTCCGAAGGCGACAGGAGGCCCGGTGCCGGTGGGGCGGTGTTGGCCCTGAGCACCTCCAACTGCACCGGGACGCTAACCGGGCTGTCCTCGGCGTCCGGGGCGTCCACCAGGATATCGGCCAGGTGGGTTCCGATGGCGAGCCCCGAGAGCGAGACCAGTACCTGGACCGTACGGCTGCCTCCGGGGGCCAGATCGAAGACCTCGTCGGGATCCGGGACGAGCCAGCCCTCGGACGGCGCCACCTGGACGGTGGTCTCCAGGCCGCCGAGGTTCTCGACCGTCAGCTCGAGGGCGGGGTCTGGATCGTCCTCGGCCGCGATGACCTCGAAGCTCTCAGGGGAGACCGAGAGCCGGGCCGGCTCCGGCAGGACCTCGAGCGTCACCGGCACCATGTACGGGCTGTTACCCGCCGCGATGGATTCGATGACCACCTCGCCCTCGTATGTGCCGGGCTCGAGGCCGGTGTGGTCGACCGACACGGTCAGGTCCTCGGGAGTCTGGCCGGACGCCGGGGCGACGATCAGCCAGTCCTGCGGGGAGTCGGCCGAGAAGGCGGTCCCGGCGCCCGAGAGGTCGAGAACGGTCAGGCTGGCCGGCGCGGGCGCTTCCCCGCCTGAGACGGCCTCGAACTGGATGCTCTGCGGCATGGCGTGGAGCCAGGGCGTCTCGGTGTGCATGTCCACCAGGCCGAAGAACATCTGGTCGTCCGTCTCCGGAACCACGGGGGGCCAGGAGCCGGTCCGGATCCCGGCGCCCATCTGCCCGGTCTCCACTATGATGTACATCCCGAAGGCGCCCGCAGGCCCCACGTCCAGATGTGAGAGCTCCAGGTCCAGCGCCATCTCGTACACCCTGTGGTTGTCTGTGAACCCGACCGCGCCGGTGAATCCCTGGGGATTTCTATCCATGTTCCTGTAGTCCATCTGGAAACCGTCGCCCGGGTTGAAGCCCGGGATGAAGATCGTCATTCCGCCGTCCCTCCCGGTCAGGACATATATACCCTCGTCGGCGGGTGCGGCAGGCCACTGCCCGTTCAGGTCCTTGTCGAACGAGATCCTGACCCGATCCCACTCCTCTTCCTCCGGGTCCAGCCGGTCGTCTACGCCAAAAAAGAGCTGCGAGCCAGAGACCGCCAGGTAGAGGGTGACGTCGCCGGCAGCGGCCGGATCGATGGGCAGGAGCAGCGCCTGGTCGTACTCTCCGGGGTCGATCACGCCGTCCAATACGGGCGCCTGGGCCACGTGGGGTACGATGATTCCGGGAACCTCGACCAGGAGGAACTCGACGGTCATCTCCACCGGGCTGTTGGCGGCCTCGGCGCTGGTGAAGGTGATCACGGCCTGGTGCGGTCCCGGCTCCAGGCCGGTCGGATCCACCTGAACCTGGAGGTCGGCGGGCGCGTCGCCCGCGGCGGGCGTGACCAGGACCCAGGCCTGGTCGGCCTCGGCCGTGAACGACAGGGAGTCCACCCCGTCGTTGCGCACGCGCACGAGCGCCGGCTCGGGAGCATCGCTCCCTGCGATGGCGACGAACTCGAGCTGCGGGGGGTACACTCCCAGGAGCGGGTCGGTGGTGTTGAGGCTCTTCTTGAGGGCCACGGCCGGGTCTCCCAGCAGGTTGCTCTCGAACCCGACCCAGCGGATATACGGATCCGCGAAGCCGGCTGCGTTGTTCTCCTTGCTGGCGACCAGCGCCTGTCCGATGGTGGACGCACCTTCGGCGAAGAAGGCGTCCCAGAACTGCCGGTGGAATTGCTGGCTGGGCCCGTCGGTCCCGACAGAACCCCACCCGTAGCGGCTGTTGGAAACCGAGGCGAAGGCGCCGTGCTGGCCGACCACCAGGTGCTCGGCGATGCAGTCCTGGGAGTAGACGAAACCTCCCTCCTCGGGCGACGACTTGTTGTCGAAGGAGCCGTTGAGGCAGCCCTGGGAGTAGTGCAGGAATGGATGGGTGTTGACCAGCGCGTCGACGTCGAAGTTCATCAGCCGCATGTTGTAGATAACGTTGCTGTGGCCCAGGTGGTTTACGATGTGGGGGCCGTCGTTCAGGATCGGCATCAGGTCCGCGGCGCCCCAGGGGGCGGCCAGGTCGCGATCGTACAGCGTGCCGGGCTCGAAGAAGGGGAGGCTTTCGAAGCCCAGGGTCGTGTATCCGCCGGTGCTGGAGCCGGTGATCAGCTCGTCCATGGCGTCGCCGCCCCAGACATCGAACGGATCGTCCCACAGAAGTTCGCCCACCATCAGGACGTCCTTGAGCCAGGCGCCGGCCCCGCCCTCGTAGGCGAGGGTCTTGGCCACGAAGTTGAGCACTTCCTGGGCGCTGTCCGCCGGAGCGCGACCCACGTACAGCTCGGCCATCAGGTCCACCTCGCCGCCGCCCGGACCGTCGTTGAACTCTCCGTAGGTCCCGTCCGCGTCCTCGTCGAAGGTGCCGTCCAGGCAGCTGTAGTAGAGATCGGAAGGCAGGTGGTCCGGGGCGGCCTCGGGGTGCTGGGGATCGACGTAGAACTTGCGGACCTGCAACAGGTCGTCTCCGCTCTCGCCGCCCACGTCGCCCGCGTCGGCGTCGCCCACCAGCAGGACGTAGCTCGTTGTCCACTCCAGGTAGGCGTCGGTCAGGAAGTCCCGGATGCGCGTGGCGTCGTCCTGTGCCCCGTCCGGTCGAAAGCCTTCGTAGTTGTCCCGGATCCATTCCAGCGTCACGATGTTCGCCGACATGCCCAGGGCCTGGCGGACGTCGCGCAGGGCCTCGAGGCTGTATTCTCCCCCCAGGCCGACGAACGCCTCCGGGGCGACGATCACGTACTCGTAGGGGCCCGGATCCAGCCGCGCCGGGCCGCGGGACGGCGTCTTGGGATAGGTATGGACGGCCGTGGCCGCATCGGCCAAGCGCGTCACCGCCGCCGCGTCTGCCGGCGTAGCCCGGAAGAGCCGCGATGCGGCGCCGCCGGGCCTGGTGGTCAAAGCCAGCGTGGCCGAGACCAGCCTGACGACGCGTCCCGAGCGGGGCCGGTAGGAAAGTGGATGGACCGTCACCGGAACCAGGGCGAACCCGTGCTTGTACTGCACCGAACCCATCACCGCCCAGACCCCGGGGCGGGGATCGTCGCTGCCGTAGATAGACGGCTCGGGCGGCGTGAGCCCAGGGACCAGGGAACGCGACAGGGGTACGGGACGCTGGGCCGGCGCGATCTCGAACACGCCGGGAAGGGGCTTGGCCCGGATCGATTCCAGGCGCAGCTCGGCCGGGGCGTGTCCGTGCGGCAGCACGAAGTAGAAGGTCCTCTGCGGCAGAAGAGGCTCTCCCGGCCGGGCAAGCATTTTCGCTTCGGGGACCTCGAGCACTTCCCCGACCGGGGTCAGGGTGGTGACCGGCACGTCGAAAGCGACATCCAGCTTCAGCACCTCGGCGCGCCCCTGTGAAGGGGCCGTCAATGAAATCGCCACCACCATCGCCGTCATAAATCCGTGTAAATTCATGTGCTCTCTCCTCGGTTCAATACCTCATCGAATCGCCGACACAGGCTATCACGGAAACCGGTTCGAAAGCACGAACGATCTGGGCTGTTGACGTTCTGGAACGACGCTGGCGGCATCATGTCCTTCGAGAAAGTCCCCTTCACCGTCTCCTACAAGCTGTTCGGCAAGAAGAAGAACGGCTCGAAGGGCAAGCAGCTCAAACGCAAAGCCGGCATCCGTTTCGACACGTCCAGCAGCATGAAGTCGAACGAGGTCATCAAGTGGTCCAAGCTGCGAATCAACCGTTCGAAAATGGACCAGCGCGGAATCATCGAGATCGAGGTCAAGGTCAAGGTCCGGGGCAAGTCCAAGACGTTCACCGCCTCGAACAACCGGGCCAAGCTCTGGGATTGAGCGCCAGGACAAGAAGAGCGATCAGCATCAGCATGCTCGGCCCGAAGCCCTGAGCTGTCAGGGGAGTCGCGCACGAGCAGCCGCCTGCGGGGCGCGGTCCGTCGTCGCCGGCGTCTCCGGCGTGGTCGCCGGAGGCGGACCCGTCCGTATCGGCGTCGGATCCGTCCTGTCCGTCGTCTTCCGACCCGTCCTGTCCTGCGTCCGGGAAGGAAATGTACTCATAAGCTAGCTCGAGGGTGTCGCTTCCGTAGCGGTTCGCGAGCGTCACGTCCACGACGCCCGTGCCCGGCGGCGCGACGACTGTGGTCTGGTACTCCGAGACGTCCTCCACGCTGGCCGGGGCGTCTCCGAACGTCACCAGGGTGTCGGGCGGATCGGTGAATCCCTCGCCGACGATCGTCACAAGGTTACCCCCCTCCTCGGGACCGCTCGAGGGATCCAGGAACATGAGTCGGGGAAGGGGCACGTAGGAGTAGGCGTCCACCAGGAGGTGACCCGGACCCCCGCTCTGGACGGCCACGTTCACCACGCCGCTGCCGGCGGGCGCCTCGACCGTGATGGTGTCCTCGGCGACGTCGAGCACAACAGCGGGACGGAGTCCGAAGACCACCCTCGCGCCGGCAGCCGCATCGAAGCCCTGTCCGTGGACGACGACGGTGTTACCGCCCGACTCGGGGCCGGAGCGGGGCTCGATCTGGATCGCCTGCGAGTCGGTGCTCCTGACGTCGACGACGGTGATGGCCGTTGGCAAGACGTCCGCCCGGACGTAGATCGCGGTCGTGGACCCCGCGTTGAAGGACTGGAACACCGAGGCTCCCTCCACGACGTAGCTGCCTCCGGCCGCGGGGACGAGGAACCTGAGCCTGGAGCGCTCGAAGCGCTCGTCGAGCCCGTTGGCGACGACGGCCGTTACCTCCCTGGAGCTGCCGTTGTTGGCGGGGGAGTAACGCAGGGTGAGCGCCCCGCCGCCGGGTATCGAGGAGACCGGGTCGTCGCCGTAGGCGACCGAGACTATCTCCGGACCGCTGACACGCACCAGCCGGTAGTGGCCCGCTTGGCTGGGAGCAGTCCTGACCTCCATGGTTGGAGTGCTGCCGCGCAACTCGACGTGATCGTCGTGGTGGTGTCCCGACAGGAACAGGCTCACCCCTTCGGCGTCGCAGATGTCGTCGAGGTTCTGGTTGTCGTCTTCAGACTGGTGCGCCCCGACCATGCGCAGGATGCTGCCCTGGTGGTCCTGCATGTCCTGCTGGAGCCAGTCGACCTGTTCGGGCTCCAGGTCCTGGTAGGGACAGACGTTCGGCCAGATCTCCGGATCGATGTTCTCGTAGCCCGATATCTCGACCAGCGCCCCGTGGAGCTGTCCAAAATCAAAAGAAAAATTCCTCGGGCCGACGTATCTCTCCCATCGCTCGTGCATCATCCGGCGGTGCTCTTCCCGGGCCTCTCCAATGCGGAGCGCGCACTCGACGTGGTCGACGTCGTGGTTGCCCTGGACGATGAAGCTCGGAAGCCTCATGGTCTCCACGATGTCGACAAACTGAACAAACTCCGACTCCAGGCCGAACTCGGTGCAGTCGCCCGTATCCACCACGAACTCCGGGTGAATGATGTGGAACCCGTCGATCAGCTCGCGGAGCATGCTCCCGTCGTTGCCGGGAAACACGCCCACGTGGTCGTCGCTGATGTGCACGAAGTAGAACTCGTCAGGGTAGGAGAGAACCACCTTGACCGCGGCCCGGCTGGTGTCGCTTCCACCCGGCGAATCGACCCTGAGATCGTAGCACTCCTCCGGGGTGCCTTCCGGGACGCGCGTCTGGATCAGCCAGGTCTCTCCCCCCGGGTCCTGGACGGAATCGATGGGCAGCTCGATCTCGATCCTGAACTCCCCGGGCAGGACCAGTCTGGCCCTGAAGTCCGGTGTTCCCGTCTCGATCGCGCACTCGATCTCGAACGGCTCGCCGATCTGCCTGATGACCGGCCAGGTCGAGAGCGGTTTTTTTATCATCCCGATCGTCCGGTCCGGGTTGCGCCCCCGGGCGGGGTGCGACGGCACGACCAGGAGCGCGAAGAGGATCACGCGTACAATAACAACCGTCCTCATCCTTCACATCCTTTCGTATCCCTCACCACTACCCATATCGTACACCGTTTTACCCCAGCATGTGGTCCAGCAGTATCCGCAGGCCTATCAAGATCAAAACAACGCCGCCGGCGATCTCCATGCGCTTGCCGAACCTCGTGCCCAGTCGGTTGCCGAGTCGCACTCCGGCAAACGAGAGGCCGGCGGTCACCACGCCGATCACGATGCTGGGATACCAGATTTCCACTCCGATCATGGCGAGGCTCAGGCCGATCGCCAGGGCGTCGATGCTGGTCGCGATGCTCAGTACCAGCAGCGTCAGGCCGCGAGACGGATCGATATCGTATGCCTTCGGCCTGGAACCCGCCCCACTCAGGATCATGCGTACTCCCACGAAGGCCAGGAGGCCGAAGGCCGTCCAGTGGTCGATCCCGGATATGAGCGGCGCGATCCTGGTGCCGGCGAACCAGCCGATGACCGGCATGAGGAATTGGAAGAGGCCGAAGTGGAACGACAGCCGGAATGAAGCCCGCCCTCCCACGGCTTTCCCGGAGGCTCCCGCGGCGATGGACACGGCGAAAGCGTCCATGGCGAGTCCGACGGCAATCAGGAGTATCTCGATCAGTCCCATCGATCCGTTCCGCTCGACTTTATCTCTTTTTCATATCCCTGTGCCCGGGAAAGTGCAAAAGTAGAAACCGTCACCATTTCTCCGTATCGAAAGCAGAAGTGATGGGTCCGCTGCACCATACCGCGCTGGATCCCGACGAGGCATGGGGGGCAAGTCTGAAAATCCGCTGCGCCTGCGGGGCGGACTTTGTCCTCTGGCAGAAGCGCTGTCGCGGATGCCGGGCGAAGAACCCGTATCCCCGGCTGCTCAAGAAGCGCAAGCGGGTCGAACGCTGGTTCGACCGCAAGGTCGACGCCGAGCTGCTGCCCGGACTGGCGCGGGCCGACCTGGTGCCCGACGCGGTACGGCAGTACGAACGGATGCTGGCAGAGGTCATCCGCAGGCCCCTCCCGGAACGGCAGCGCGACGAGGAGTTCGACCGCTACCTGAAGCGGGTGGTCACGTTCTTCCCGTCCATGTTCAAGACCACCTCGCCGGCCCGCCATGCCCGGGAGATCGACGATCGGCTGTCCCGCTCGGCTGCGGCCATGTCCGGGGAGGCGTTCGCCGGGGTCGAACGGATCGTCGGCCAGGCCACCGGCGCGTCGGTCCCCGGCGCCGGAGAGCAGACCGTCGGCCAGCAGGCCGCTCTCCGCCGGGATCTGGCCGAGCTATGGACCCCCTACCTGGAAGCGCTCAAGATCATGCAGATGTACCACAACAGGATGGTCAACGCCTGGGCCCCGGTGCGCCCCATCCTGCAGCGGCCCCTGCCGTCCGGCAAGATCAAAGGCGCCTGGGACAAGGTCCGGGGAATCGTCAACCCGGTGGGCCGCCTGCTCAAGTTCGGCACCGCGGTCTGGCAGGACCCTGAAGAAAAGGAGCACCTCAAGCGCTTCGAGGACGAGATCCTGCGTTTCCACGAACAGGTGGGCCGCTTCGTCGTGCAGACCGAACAGCTTGACCAGCGCAGTGAAAAGCTGCGCCGGACCTGGCGCCTGTCGCTGCGCAAGCACCTGGTGCAACGCCTGGCCGAGCACATCGCCGCGGCCGACCCCGGCCGGCGGGAGTCGATGGTGAAGCGTCTCCTGGCGCAAAAGGGCGTGGGCGGCTGGCTGTGGCGGCTGATGTTCGGGCGGCGGCATCGCTGACGGCTGAGTGCCTGCGTTTCTTTTACTCTCTCGATCCTGTACGATGACGGCATACGGAGGGAACCATGCGACGGGTATTCCTGGTGTGCCTTGCCTCTTTGGCCGTAGCATTTTGGGGTGGAGCGATTACCGCCTGCGGTGACTCCAGCGCAGCGGACGGCGGCTTGGAAGAGCCGGCCGAAAACGGCGACGATGGGGGCTATCCCGATAGCGATGACGCCGGCGATCCCGACCCGGGAGATGAGCCCGGCGACCCCGACCCGGGAGATGAGCCCGGCGACCCCGACCCGGGAGATGAGCCCGGCGACCCCGACCCCGGAGACGAGCCCGGCGATCCCGGTCCCGGGGACGAGCCCGGCGATCCCGGTCCCGGGGACGAGCCCGGCGACCCGGGCCCGGGTGACGAGGATCCCGCTGACGTCCCGCTGGACGAGGTGGACGATGTGAGACTGTACATCAATATCGGCGACTCGCTGGCTGCCGGTTACAACGCCAGCGGACTCAACGGCTCCGGCGGCAAGGGTTACGCGCGCCTCTTTCTTGAGAACCATCCCGACTATCCGGCCTATGACGATTACAACCTGAGGGCGCTCTTCATAGATGTCCGGTTCGAGAACGTCAGTGACAGCGGCGACACCAGCCATGAAGCCCTCGATCACCTCAGGAGTACCTCCTTACCTCAAGTCGATGGAGACGTGGTGGTTACCCTGACCTGCGGCGGCAACGACTTCAACAACGACATCTGGGTGATGATCCAGCGCGTGAGGACCGAGGCCGCCGCTGACGAACTGGAGGGAAACTACATCGAGATGGTGAACCTGCTGCGAGATCGCTACGAGAAGCCCGAGCAGGGCCACCACGTGGTGTTCCTGATGACCAATATCCACGACCCGACCGCCGGCACCGGTCAGATACCGCCCGGGTTCGATCAGGGATTCTGCGAAATGATAAACAATCCGATGTTCATCCCGCTCCGCGAGACCGTCATCGGCAACCTGGAGTTCTTCAACCAGCGCATGGCCGAGATCACCGGAAATCTGGGCGGATACCTGGTGGACAACCACGCTGTCTTCTTCGATCACGGCATGAACGCCGAGGGAGCCGATCGCTGGCTGGATGACGACTGCGTTCATCCGATCAACGAGGGCCACCACCAGCTCAGGCGCGAGGAGTGGTTCGTGTTCACCGGGGAACGGTACTAGATGACCACCAACGGCCGGGATCAATGGAATCATCGTTACGATCAGTCCGTCTCCGGGCGAACCCGGGGCCTATCGCGCTGTTCTTGTTCGCCATCGGATCGGCGTCCTGCGGATCGAAAGGGGATCCGGAGCTCCCGTGCGGGGCGTGCATGTTCGAGCCCGGAGACGTGGTGGCCATCTACGAGGAGCGCTATCCCACTCCGGAAATGAGCTACAGGGATTGCATCGAGGGAAGCGCAACCCAGGTCGGCGGATGTTTCAGGCTCCTGCCGGGCGGCGACCTGAAGAGCCTGGACAAGCGGCAGCGCTGTTTTCTGAAAAGTGATGTTGCCGTGTGCAAGATCATCCTACGGCTCAGGCAAGCCATCCTGATCGCGGATCTGGCGCTGGACCGAGGCGATGTCGACGAGGCCATCCTGGCCATGGACCGCCCCTTCGTCTGGCGGGCCATGGAGGTCCAGAGCCTCGCCCGCCTGGCCGCCGCGTTGCTCGAACAGACGCCTTCCAGCCCCGCGGCCGTGTTCCGGAAAGCCGTCGCCCTGGCGCTGTTCATCCAGCAAAACAGCACGTCTTCGACCCTCACGCGGTGCGAGCTGCCCTTGCCGGACAACCGGTGGAAATGACAGCAACTCGACCAGCTCGAGGAGTGGGCATCGGCCTGGCTGGAGAACTGGAACGAGGAAGACTCGGTCTTCATGACCGAATCCGAGCGCAAAAGGAGAAGGGAAAAATGAAGATACAGCATCGCCATGAACTCGAAGAGTTCGAAGAGTGTTGTGCGGAATGCAACTATTCCTTTCCGTCCGATCCCCTCGGGAGTGAGTATATAATCTGTCTGTATGATCCTGTATTCGAGCCCTACCTCGACGATCTGTTGGAAAGGAATGACTATTCCCGCTGTCTCGATCTGGTGGAAAGGAAGTGCCTGGCCTTGGACCAGCCGGCTTGTGAGGATTTCATTCCCGTGGAAGTATCAGAGGAGCTGGAACTCTCTCCTGAGCTCAGCGATACCGTCAAGAAGTTGGTGGAAGAAAAGCGATTGACTGCCGAAACATTTAAGCAGGCTGTTCTTGAGGACGCCATCAGCCGGATCGATTTGGCAACCGTGCCGGTGGACCAACATGTGGAGAGACTTCGCAGCGCCCAAACCCGTGAGGATCATGATTCTTGCTTGCAGACTTTGGGGGCAATGGTTTGTCAAGGGAACAAGGCAGCTTTTGAAGCTCTTTGTTCGCATCTGAAAAGCCTGCCATCTCCAGGAACGACGGCCGAAGTGCATGCGAGAATTCTGGTTCTGAGAGAAATGAGCTATACGCAGAAATTCAAACGAGAGCTCGCTCAGTTGCTCGCCGAAGATCTACTGCGAACCCCGTCCAACAACACTACGCGGGGTTGGTATACAGCAGTATTCAGTGTCTTTGAGAAGCTGCCAGAGGATGTTGCAAAAGATATAATCCCTACCCTGCTTGACTCATCCCGATTTTCATACCGCATCAAGAGACGGCTCAAGGGTATCCTCGATCGTTCAAGCGGTTAGCTCATATCCCGCTGCTCCCGATAGGCATATGGACCCGCGAGTGCGTGACAAATTGGGGGGCTCTTGTAGATTGTGCCTATTCGACGTGGACGTCCACGTCCACGACCACGTCCACGGGAAGATAATACCTTCTATTCGAGCGGGGCCCCCGAAACTGTTATGCACCCTGGCCCCGCAGCGTGATTGACAAATGCACGCGGTATCGATATGATGGGTCTCTACGTTGAACATGAGGGTTGAATATGCCCGCATATTTGCTTCGGGAAGGTGAAGGAAAAGCCATTGCGATCTACAGCAATGGTGGAAGGATGCTAATATCATCTTTGACCCGCCTCGAGGCGGGGTGTCCAAGGAGGTGAGCCCGTGAAAGGCATGTTTATCATCTTCCAGTGTATGGAGCAGATCGCATGACAGCACGGCGGAACGTACGCAAGGGCAGCGGAGGCACAGCAGGTAGGAAGAGCGTGCCGAGGGCGGCGCAGGAGCAGACCCTGCTGCGGCTGGAGCCGGAGCAGCGGCGGTACGTCGACATGGGCACAGCCGTGGGCTTCGACTTCTCATTCAAAGGAGAGTATCTGTATATCAGCGCCAGGCAAGAGGGAGGCGGATGGCACAGCGACATCGTGAACTCGCCGCTGTGCCGGCTGCGATTCACGGGCGATCACGAGCGCTGGTCCTTCGAGATCTTCATGTACAGCCGTAACGGATACGACGAGCACCAGGACTTCCCTTTCGGCGGGGGGTCGCCCGAGGACTGCCTCGCCGTGGCCGCCGACTTCTACCTGCTGGAGTATGGCGTGGACGAGGCGGGCTCGAGCCGCGAGCGTGCCGCCGAGGAGCCGGCCTCCTTTCGGGGCGAGGCCGCGGTGCTCCCACCGCCCGAGACCCTCGACGAGGTCAAGGTACCGGATGGCTTCCCCGGGGAACTCGTGACCGCCGGCCGGCCGCTGCTCGACGACCTCGACGCCTTCCTCGGCTTCGTGGAGGGGCGCACCTTCGATCTGGCGCCGAGGACGCAGGGTTTCCGGCGCAGGGACCTGATCGAGGTCAACGGGTTGATACGGGAGCCTGCGTCGCTGCACCAGCGGCCCGTGCAGAGCGATGCGCCGCGCGTACAGTGCTGCTTCGCTACGGCCGAGGCACTGGGCCTGCTGCGGGTGACGAGGTCGCTGCACCGGGCCGAGGCGACGCGGGAGGTCAGGCGGTTCCGGGCGATTGGGGAGCATCAGCAGCTATGGGCCGCACTCGAGGCGATGTGGCAACGTGTGCGGTGGGTGACGCTGCGGCCCCGAGCGTACGGTTATGCGGATTGTCAACAGGCTGGCCGGTTCTGGCTGGGCGCGGCGCTCGCCCGCCGCGTGGCTCCGCTCGAGTTCGATGGACGCCTCACAGGCGCCGCCGAGGTGATGGAGGTGTTCCTGTTTCCCTTCTGGTGCGACGCGGGATTGCTGGAGCTCACGTACAACCGGCGCATGGCGGTGAGCCCATACCACGAGAAGCGCTCGACCCGGCTGAGCCGGGTCGAAGTGACCGACCCGGGGCGGAAGGTCTTCGGCCTGCTCTCCGAGATCTCGCCTGGATACGAACACATCTGCCGGACCGAGGACCCGGCCGACGACAGCTGGCAAGGGCGGTTCTTCATCTCCCAGATCGAGGGAGCCGGGACCTTCCTGGATTTCGATTCGGCGGGGTAGTGTGCTCAAGCCCGACGAAGCAGGACACCTACTTCAGCGCCTTCAACACAGAGATGACGTCCTTCGGATCCTCCGCCTCGATCCTGTAGCCGCCAGGCGTCGTCAGGGTCAGCCTGGCCGGCGTCTTCACAGCAGCAACTCGACGACTCCCAGGCTTCCGCCCGGCCTTCTTCTTGCCCGCCTTCTTCGGTTTCCCGGCCGCCTTGTCCCACCTCAGCAGCGAGAAGTAGGCCACGCCCACCGCCTTCGCCGCCACATCGGCCGTCTTCCCGCTCTCCCGTAGCTCTCTGTACTTCGCCAGCTTCTTCGCTTTCTGCTTGTCTGTGAGCCGCTTTGCCATCATGCACTCCCTTTATCGTCGATTTCGTCCAGTTTGTCCTCGTTAATTCTCTCAAAAGCACATCTCGTCCCAGCCCTCATCAACAACGCCGTCGCAGTCGTTGTCGAGGTAGTCGCACATGTTGGCTTCTTCGTTGCCCGGGCCGACGCCGCCCTCACAAAAGCCCCAGACACCGTCCAAGCATAGTTGCATGCCTGGCTCACATGTTCCAACATCCGTGAAGCCACATGACATCGACTCTCCGTCGGTGCATTGACATCCCTCATCGATGGTTCCATCGCAATCGTCGTCCACGCCGTCACAGGACTCGGCATCCGAGCACGACGGGAACTTCGCGATGAAGTTACCACCGGAGAGGATCACATGGTCTGGGCCAGGCCAGAAAAAGTTCGCAGCACCTCCAATCGCACCGACTACCAGGAGGCGACTGTCGGAAGTTGTCAATATTCCTCTGCCCTCGTCTGGGTTGAGCCCACTAGACCAAAAAAACTCTTCCGGGGTACCCGCACCTTCTGCCAGAACGAGACTACCGTCGGCATCATATCGAGCGACGAAGAGGTCGCAGTCACCAAATTGTGAGTAGGGCGTGCCCAACGTGCTCAGCCGCGTCTGACCAGGTTCGTCGGGAGCGAAGGTCGCATTGTCTATAAAACCGCCCGTAATTGCCGTGCTCCCATCGGGACCTGCATCGATGTCTAGGCTGTACACACACCAGGAGCTCTGGGCCACCTTGGCCCATGACACGCTGCCGTCGGTGTCGTAACTGGCAACGAAGAGGTTCAAGCAGTTGTAGTAGTCGGAGCTGGCAGACGACAGGGTGGTCTCGCCAGCTTCGCCGGCTCCGAAGACCGCAACAGATCGAAAGTTGCCGGTCACGCGCGCCGTGCCGTCTGTTGCCATGGCAATACCGGTGGGTACGATGCTCTCGGGCCCACTGGCGCTCTTCACCCAGATGAAGGCGCCGTCATTGTCGAAGCGGGCGATGAACATGTCCACAAGCCTGGCTGATGTCAGCGTCGTCTCGTTCGGTTCACCCAAACCAAAGGTCGTCGACAGGTCGGACGGCGTGGCGTAGCTGCCGAAGGCGCCCACGACGAGCGTGTCTCCGTCTGGAGCGACCGCAACGTCAAGTCCCTCCGTGTCATCCGCGCCACCGGCGCGCTTGACCCACGTCAGGGTACCATCGGTCTCGTAACGCGCTATGAACATGTAGTGCCAACCGTCAAGTGTCAGTTCGCCAGCCTCACCCCCCTCGAAGGTCGCCGAACCGTAGTATACGCCTGTTACGCGGATGCTCCCTTCAGGTGCCACGGCGACGCCCGAGCCCTTGTCACCCCATTCCCCGCCAGCTCGCCTGGCCCATGCGAGGGATCCGTCGGGACGATACCGTGCCACAAAGATGTCTTGATGCACTCCAGGCGCAGATAATGTAGTCTCATTGGGCTCGCCTGAACCGAAGGTTGCCGTGAAGTGGAACTGACCGATGACGAAGATATCTCCTTGGGGTCCAGTCGCGATATCAACACCCTTGTCAGATGAGGTGCCACCCGCGCTCTTGGCCCAGTCCAAATTCCCGCAGGCGTCGTAGCGGGCAACGAAGATATCGTTTCTTCCCGCCGATTCGAGAAGCACTTCAGGACCGAACCTTGCAAAGTAAGTGAACTCACCAGTGACGACGAAGCCGTCGTCCGGCATCGGCGCGATGGCATGAGCATCACCGCCATCTCTGCTCCTGGCCCACCTGGCGGCAAGACAAGCGCAGCCTTGGTCGACTAGCCCGTCACAGTCGTTGTCCAGCCCGTCGCACAAGTCGGGATTGCCGTACTCCTCGATGGGCACGACCTCGTCCCGACACGTACTCCATGAGCCGTCCGGGCAGGTTTGAATGCCTCCACGGCAGAGGCCTACGCCTTCCGTACCTTCTGGTCCCGTGTAACAGGAGCGCGTTCGACCCGGCTCGCAATCCGGTCCGGCATCGCCACCGTCCGGCTCGGCCTCGATGTCGCCGCCGTCCATGGCGACGACTGTCGGCTCCGTACCACCGTCATTGTCTCCAAGCAAAACATCCGACCTCCCGCACCCGGCAGCCAGCAATATAAATATTGCGAAGATATGGAATAATTTTCGGCTCATCTAGTTCCTCTGATGACTGCGACGAAAAACAGATGGACTGATTCAGCGCCACCTTAATTCTATTGTACCACAAAGGCAACGATTCGGGCAGACGCAACTCCACGGTCGGTCGAACGACGTGAGCCAACCCAGTACGAGAAGGGATGATCTGGTTCCGCGCCGCTCCGTCTCCGGCCATCCAAAATCAATCCATCCAAGAGTTCCCATTGACCTCCGTCCTGTGGCACAATGCTTGGAGAACCCAACCCTGGAGGGTCTGAGAAATGGCGAGATTTTTTGTCGTGCTTTTCCTGGCGGTCTCCTGCGGTGGGGCTTTTCTCGGCTGTGGGGACATGGACGGAACTGAATGTGCCCTCAACGATAGGACCATCTGCAGGGAGGGAGTCAACTACTGGGTTGATTCCTGCGGCAACGAGGGAAACAAGGCCGGCGATTGCGACTGCGGGTGCAACGCCGACTCCTCCGGCTGCAAGGATCCATGCGACTGCGCGCCTGACTGCGACGGGAAGCAGTGCGGGAATGACGGATGCGAGGGAACTTGCGGGGCATGTGAAGGCAGCACCGAATACTGCACAGATGACGGTGCTTGCGTAGATGACTGCGAAGGCCGACAGTGCGGGCCTTCGCCAATCGCTGGGCATGACTGCGGAGATTGTCCTGGGGCTACGGACTGGTGCACCGCCGAGGGTCAGTGCGAGGATGATTGTCTGGGCAGGCAGTGTGGCCCGTCACCGAACGGGGGCTTCGACTGCGGCAGTTGTCAGCCCCCGCAGGAGTGCGTACCGGACGGAACGTGTCAGGACCCGACCGGCCCCAGGATCATCCAATGCGACACCCAGGACGCCTACGCGGGCTGGCCGCTTGGTATCCACTGCTACGGCGAGGACGCTCAGGGTGGCTGGCTGGAGGAGTACGAGTTGGTCTCCTCCTCCCTGGACGGAGCCTTCCTTGAGGGCAACGCTATCCTGACCAACCGACCGCTCACCCCGGACGACATGGGCCCCTACAGTTTCGAGGTCGTAGGCCGAGACGCCCAGGGCACCGCCAGTCCGGCCTACCCGGTGGACATCCTGGTTGATCGGTATCACGTGAGTGCCATCGTGCGCCACGACTCGGGAACCACCGGGCTCAACTTCCCCAACGCCCTGTACGAGATCCTTGGCTCCGAGTGCGCCTTCGCCCAGTATACGCCCCTGGACCAGCTGGGGCTGGTGCCTGGAGGACCGTCGGTCTCGGTGGAAGTCCTGGATGAGTCCGAGCCGGACGCAGTGGCCTGCATGACCGATCTGCTCGCCGCGCTGCCAGTCGATCGGCCCGACGTGTGGCTCTACGCCAGGCATTACGGAACCGAGCCGGTGACGGACCACCTGTGGAGGGTGATCGGGTATACTTTTCGGGTGAGCGACGAGTTCGTAGGTAGGTAGACGTCATGAGCCATGGAGGAGCAGGCTCGAGCCCCCTCCGACCCCAGGGCCACGGCGAAGTCGTAAAAAGACTGCGCTTCCCGAAGGTTAAATTTTTTGCTGGCGCAAAGGTGGCCGCTGTGCCATAAAATAGGGCATGAACGGTGGCCGACCGAAACACGGGA
>SDBT01008721.1_pt1 | contig 16526 bp, 16 predicted proteins | sample 2277101 | NCBI WGS metagenome assembly SDBT01 (sample SAMN10404973, study PRJNA504765) | marine sediment metagenome | isolation source: marine sediment core GS10_PC15, 103 cmbsf | place: Arctic Ocean: Southern Knipovich Ridge | collected 2010 | reverse complement strand
TTGGAACCAAATCTCAGATAGTTATTTCTGCTAATTTCCGAGAATGGCGACATATATTTACCATGAGGACAAACAAACCAGCTCATTGGGAAATTCGTAAAGTGATGTGCGATTTGTTAGAGCACGTTCAGCCAATACTTTCGCCAGTTTTTGACGATTTTGTTGAGGCGGGAGTAGATGAGAATGGATTACGATATTTTGAAAAAGGAGGTTTGGACATTGAAAAATAAAAGAAAATCTTGGGATGAGTATTTTCTTGACTTATTAGATCCATTATCAGAAAGAGCGACTTGTGATAGAGGCAAAAACGCAGCAATTATTGTTAATTCCAAAACTCATAGGATATTAACAACTGGCTATGTAGGGGCACCTGCTAAATTGAAACATTGCGATGAGATTGGTCACTTGATGCGTAAAGTTATAGATGAAGAAGGAAATGTTTCACAGCATTGTATAAGAACTAATCACGCTGAAGAAAATGCTATTCTTCAAGCAGCTGCAGACGGTCCACCAATAAGAGGAATGACTATTTATGCAAAAATGACACCATGCTACAGATGCGCAATGATGATAGTTCAGGCAGGGATAAAAAGAGTAGTTGCTAGAAAGAGATATCATGCTGATAAATTATCAATGGAGATTTTTAAAAAAGCAAAGATAGAAGTGAAAATCATTGATCCGACAGTGGTTAAATACAAAGATCAATAAGGAGGAGAATTATAAAAGGCGTCTTTCTGCGAGAGTGCGGAAAGACCCTTTTTTTATAGCTTTAAAAATGATACCATAGAACTATGAAACACCAGCCAACAATAGGACTTGAAATACACCCCGGTACCAATCGCCTTCGGCGATGGTACGGGGCAGGCGTAGAATTATGTCTAAATATACTCCCACAATAGGTTTAGAAATACATGTAGAACTCAAAACACGAACAAAGATGTTTTGTGATTGTTTGAATGATCCGGATGTCCCGACCTCTGTCGGGAAAAAAAAAGCAAATAAGAACATTTGCCCAATTTGTACTGGCCAGCCAGGAGTTTTACCAGTAATCAATAAAAAAGCAATAGATATGGTAATAAAAACTGGCTTAGCTTTAGATTGTCAGATTGCAAAAAAAACCTGGTTTGAAAGAAAAAATTATTTTTATCCAGATCTGCCCAAAGGATATCAGATTTCTCAATATGAAGCTCCGATATGTGAAAAGGGAAAACTCAAGGATGTTAGAATAACAAGAATTCATTTAGAAGAAGACGCTGGAAAGCTTATTCATAAAGGAAATGATTCTTTAGTTGATTTTAATCGAGCTGGAGTTCCTTTAATGGAATTAGTTACTGAACCTGATATTACTTCAGCTGAACAAGCTAAAAAATTTGCCCAAGAACTTCAATTAATTTTACGCTATTTAGGGGTTTCTGATGCTGATATGGAAAAAGGACAGATGAGAGTAGAAGCCAATATTTCTCTTGACAAAGGGACAAAAGTAGAAATTAAGAACCTAAATTCCTTTAAAGCAGTAGAAAGAGCTATTAAATATGAAATCGAGAGACAAAAGGAAATTTTAGAAAGTAATGAGAAAATTGTTCACGAAACTCGGGGCTGGAACGAGATTAAACAGAAAACATTTTCTCAAAGAACCAAAGAAACTTCCGAAGATTATCGTTATTTCCCAGAACCAGATTTGCCACCTTTAGAAATTTCAAAAAAAGATATTGAGAAAATAAGAGCTGAAATTCCTGAATTACCTCAAGCAAGGCAGGAAAGATTTAAAAAAGAATATAAAATTCCTCAATCAAACATAGAAACTTTAACAGTTTATAAAAATTTAGGAGATTTCTTTGAAGCAAGTATTAGTGAATTGCGCGCTTGGCTGAAAAGCAATAGAATAAAGACTAATATTCAGCCTTTAATAAAACTGACTGCCAATTATATCATTACTGAATTTCCTAAATTTATAGGAAAAGAAATTAAAATAACTCCTGAAAATTTTGCTGAATTGATATATTTAATCTTTGTTGGCGAGATTTCCAGTAGTGGTGCTCAAGAAGTATTGAAAGAGATGTTTAAAACAGGAACTGACCCATCGCAAATAATAGAAAGCAAAGGCTTGAAACAAGTCAGCAAGGAAGAAGATTTGGAAGAAATTGTTGAGAAAATAATAAAAAACAATCCTCAACCAGTTAAGGATTATAAAAAAGGAAAAGAAACCGCTTTACAATTTTTAGTTGGTCAAGCAATGAAGGAAAGCAAGGGAAAGGCCAATCCAAAAGTAGCGAATAAGTTATTAAAAAAGAAATTAAGAAAATAATTATTAAAATTTGTTATTAATATGACTATAGAAAAAGGACCAAAACCTACTTCAGAAGAAATCAAAAAAAGATTGGAAAAAGTCAAAAGCAGAAAAGCCCAGGAAGAGCTTGAAAAGGATTTGGAAAAAATTCCTCAAACATCTGAGGAAGAAATTGAGGAAAAGATTTTTTCAATTGAAGGAGTAGAAAAAGGAAAAGACTGGGAAAAGGCAAAAGAGCAGTCAAAAGAGAAAGGAAAAGAGTAAAGTTTTTGCTTGTTGATAGTTTTCCACCCAAATGATTTGCTTATTGCGTTTAAACCAGGTTATTTGGCGTTTGGCAAATTGCAAAGAATGCACTTTAATTAAATTTACAATTCTTTCTTTGTCTTCCGAAGCTTTAGCGTAGGGAGAAAATTCTGCATAGCCGATTGCGTTTTTTAATACTGTGGTCCAGCCGTATTTTTTGACTATTTTTTTAACTTCTTTTTCTAATCCTTGTTTTACCATTTTATCAACCCTTTTATTTATTGCTTTTTGGAGGTCTGGAAGGGTTTTTTTAATTCCAATATATAAAACCCTCCAGCCCGAGGCTGGTCCGCCTTGGGCGGAAAATTGGAGAGGAGGCACAGGTTTACCAGATTTAATCACTATTTCCAGGGCCCTGACTAATCTTCTGTGGTTTTTGGAATCAATTTCTTTAGCTCGGCGAGGGTCGAGTTTTTTTAGTTGTTTAAATAGTTTATTGGTTGTTTTCTTTTCTAATTCTTTTCTTAATTTTTGGTCAGGTTTTACTTTAGGAATAGTTATTCCTTCAACAACTGCTTGGATATAGAAACCCGTGCCTCCGCAAAGAATTGGAATTTTTCCCTTTTTATAAATTTTATTAATTGTCTCAAGCGCTTTTTCTCTATATTGAGCAACTGTAATTTGTTTTTTAGGACTGGCTATATCTAAACAATGATGAGGAATTCCTTTCATTTCTTTTTTAGTAATTTTGCCTGTGCCAATATCCATTTCTTTATAAACTTGTCTTGAATCGGCTGAAACAATTTCAGCTCCTTTAGCTTGCCCTGAACGTAGTTGAAGGGCAATCTTCACTGCTAAATTAGATTTTCCCGAAGCGGTTGGGCCAGAAATGACAATGAGCTTTGGTTTTTTATTAACTATTTCATTCAGAACTTTCCACCTTCTCTTTTTTTCTTTCCATGGAACATTATCCTTTAAATGGGCTGTAGTAGTGCCAGCACGCGGAGAATATTTGTTAATATAGGCTTTGTCAAATTTAATTTCTTTGAATAATTTATTTGTATTTTCAAATTGTTTTTTAGTTTCTCCAGGAAAACCAACAATCACGTCTGTAGAAATTTTCACATTAGGAATTTTTCTGTGGATTTTTTTAATTAAATTTTTGTAGTGTTGGACTGTATAGCCCCGATTCATTTTTCTTAGAATTTCATTATCACCACTTTGAACTGGCAGATGAATTTCTTTAGCAGTTTTTTTAGATTTAGCAATTGTATCAATTAATTCATTTGAGAAATCTTTTGGATGATTAGTAATGAATTTTATTATAAAGTTGCCAGGCAAGGCATTTAATTTTTTGAGAAGTTTAACAAAACCGTATTTATATGAGTTTACATTTTGTCCTAATAAAGTTATTTCTTTATATTTTTTTCTGATTAAATCTTTTACTTGTTTGATTATTTGTTCAGGTTTACGTGAAACTTCTCGGCCACGAGTATAGGGGACAACACAATAAGAACAAAAATTATCACAACCAGTCATAATTGGCACAAAAGTAGAATTAGAAGAAATTGATAAATATTTTTGTCCTAAAAATTCTTTTATATCTAAAACTTCATCAAAGAATTCCTTAAACTTTTTCTTATCAGATTTTAAAACACAGCCAGTTAATATTTTTTTAGCTTTTAGGTGAGTAAATTTTTGCTTTAGCCCTAAAATTCTATCTATTGCTGTTTGCCTAACCGAACAAGCATTAACCATTATCAAATCAGCCCCCTTCATATTGGGAGCTGATTTATATCCTTTATTCTCTAAAAAGCCAATAATCCGCTCTGAGTCACTTTCATTCATTTGACATCCATAAGTCTTGATATAATATTTTTTCATAAATTCATCCCTGCCCCGTAGACACGCCCTTGCTGAGGTTGCCCTCGCAGCTGCGGGGCGGCGGCAAGTAAGTGTTCTATGGGGTGACAGCCGAAAGTTTTTATAAAATATCTCATTCTATTTTCTTATTTCTGGTTTTGTTTCGCATTTTCCTTTATAAGCAATTTCCACTCCAGCAGCTTTAGCAAAACAGGCATTGCTATAGGTTTTTCCATCTTTACCGCAGACCGGAGCCCAGAGCGTTATACAAACAACTCCTTCCCCTTTTTGTTCTCTGAGTTGGAGGGTATCTTTTTCTAAATTTTCAATCCTTTCCTGAACTCTCTTTTTGTTTTGTTCAATTTTTTGTCTCAAAACAGGTGTAGGATTTTTCGCTTTTAATCTTTCCAATATTTGCAACTGCAAGGCTTGGTCTCCACCAATTTTGTCTAAATAATCTTTGAATTTTTCTTGGTCTTGCGAGGACATATTCTCAAGATCTGAATGAAGTCGATTTAAAGAATTTTCTTGAGCTTGTTTAATTGCTTCTCTTGCCTCTTCAGAAACTTTATTTTCAAGTTCTATTAGAACCTCTAAATTTTTGAAATTCTTGTATTTACTCCCTTCTATTTCTTCCAAATTTTTCTCCAGTCGCTCAGGAATTTTATCTTTTTCCTCTAGGCGTTCAATTACTTTACCAAAATACTCCAAAGACCGCTCCTTGACATTTCTAATCCTTTCTAATACTTCTGGTTTATCTGAAAGTCGTTTTTCTAAACGATCCATTAATCTCTGATGTTTAAAAGCTCTATCAGTAAATCTATCAAGAAATGCATCTATTTTTGGGTTGTCTTTGGCTTTTTCTTTAAATTTTTCAACTCGAGCTTTAATTTTTTCCATTTCTCCTTGATATTTTTCAAGAGTTTTTTGAAAAATTTCTTCCTTACCAGTTTTTTCAGCCAGTTTTTTGGCTTCAATCAATTTTTCATTAGCAAAGCGAAGTCGGAGCTCGGCTTTTTTGATGGGGTTGAAAGTGAATGTGCTTCTTACTCCTCGCCAAAAGTCCTTGATAAAGTAAAAAGGACTATCTGGTAAGGTCTTTGGCTCGGAAATTTCCAAATCTTCAGCAGTAATATCTTTATCAGCCGCAATTTCTTCATCAACATTTTCTTGAGCAAAGGCATTTAAGCTAATTAAAAAGCCACCAATTACAAGGAAACATATAAGAAAAAATATTTTTGTTTTCATAATTTTTCAATAAATTTATTAATTTTTATTATTCCAATATCTCCTTTTTTGCCGTCGCGGCCGCTGACAGTTTTTGATTTAATTTCTTTATCACCAACTACAAGCATATATGGTATTTTTTGAAGTTCGCCATCTCTAATTTTTTTAGAAACAGTTTCATTTTCATCTTTTATTTTAACTCTCATTTCTTTTTCTTGTAATTGTTTTGCTACTTCTTTGGCATATTTATTATGGCGATTAGCAACTGGGATTACATAAATCTGAACAGGAGAGAGCCAAAAAGGTAAAGCCCCTGCATAGTGTTCTAATAGAATAGCAATAAATCTTTCTATTGAGCCAAGTAGAGCCCGATGAATCATTATTGGTTTTTGTTTTTTGCCCTTTTTATCAATATAAGTAAGATTAAACCTTTCTGGTTCATTAAAATCAACTTGAATAGTTGTACATTGCCATTCCCTGCCTAATGAATCCTTGATTTTAATGTCAATTTTTGGACCATAGAAAATCGCGCCTTCAGCATCAATTTTGTATTTTAATTTTTCTTTATTTAGACCATATTTAAGAGCATTAGTTGCTTTTTGCCAATCTTTGACAGTGCCAATATATTTTTTAGGTCGAGTAGCTAAATAAATACTATATTCTTTAAATCCAAAGGCTTTAAGCAATTTAATGCCAAAGCGCAGAGTTTTAATAATTTCATCACTTAATTGATCCGGGGTGCAAAAAGTATGAGCATCATCTTGAGTAAAGCCGCGAACTCGAGTTAAGCCGTGAAGAACACCGCTTCTTTCATAACGATAAACAGTTCCTAATTCTGCCCAGCGAATTGGTAAATCCCTATAACTTCTAATTTGAGATTTATATATTTTTGCTGCAAAAGGACAATTCATTGGTTTAATTAGATATTTATCGCCTTCAACTTCCATTGGTCCAAACATATTTTCTTTGAAAAAGTCAGTATGGCCTGAAGTTTGCCAGAGTTTTTGTCTGCCAATATGAGGAGTATCAATTATTTCATAGCCATTTTTAATATGCTCTTTGCTCCAGAATTCTTCAATTACATTTTTCAAAACTGTTCCTTTTGGATGCCAGAGAACTAGGCCTGGCCCGACTTCTTCATCAATGTGAAATAAATCTAATTTTTGGCCCAAAATTCTATGGTCGCGTTTTTCAGCTTGTTCTTGTTTTTTCAAATAATCATTAAGTTGTTTTTTAGTATTAAAAGCAACCCCATAAATCCTTTGAAGCATTGGATTTTTTTCATCACCGCGCCAGTAAGCACCAGCAATTTTTGTTAGTTTAAAAGCGTCTACAATTTCTTTTGCTTGCCCTGAATGTAATTGAAGGGTTGATTTGACATGAGGTCCAGAGCACAAATCAGTAAAATTATTGGATTTATAAACAGTGGCGTTTTTAGTTTTAAGTTCTTTAATTAGTTCTAATTTATATGGCTGGGTTTTAAATAATTTTTTTGCTTCAATTTTAGAAATTAATTTCTTTTCAAAAACAATATTTTTTTTGATTAATTCCTTCATTCTTTTTTCTATTTTCGGCAAATCTTCTGGAACAAAACCCTTCGACCCGCTCAGGGCGAAGTCATAATAAAACCCATCCTCAATAGTCGGCCCAATACCAAATTTAACCTTTGTAAAAAGATCTTGAACTGCATGAGCCATCACATGACTCAATGAATGTCTAATAGTCTCAATTTTCATGTTTTTCCGCCCGAGGCGGATCAGCCTTGGGCTGACAATTCTTCTGCCTCATCGCAGAGAATTTTTAGTTGGTCGTTTTTGTCAGAAAGACGGCCAGTTAAGATTATTATTTTTCCTTGTTGCCAAACAACTGGATTTTTTTCTAAAATACCAGCAAAAACCAAGGTTTCAATCTTGCCAGTCAAATCCTCTATTTCAACAAACAACATTGGCTTGCCTGATTTGGTAATAAATTTGGTTATTTTATTTATAACTCCAGCAATCTTTACTTGTTTGTCAATTTTTTCTTTATTCAAATCTTTTACCAGGATAACCTTATCTTTTAAAAGATGTTTGTGCGAGGACAGGGGATGATCAGAAATATACATTCCTAAGAGTTCTTTTTCCCATTGAATTTCCTCTGATTTTAATTTTTTCTTATCTGACTTATTGGTTGAAGGAATAAGATTATCAGAAAGCGCTTGAGGGCCAAACAAACTTTCCTGACCATGTTGTTTTGTTCTTTGAGTTTCTTTAGCAAAAGTTAAAAGATTTTCAAAATTTTCTAATAATTCTTTTCGGGAAGCCAATTTATCAAAAGCCCCGGCTTTGATTAAACTCTCAAGGGATTTTTTATTTAAAACAGTTATTTCGCCATTAGCAGGAGTAAGGCGGGAAAGAAAATCACTTATTGATTGAAAATCGCCATTTTTTTCTTTTTCTTCAACAATAGTTCTAACTACATTATGACCCACGTTTTTAATTGCTGCAAGGCCAAATCTTATAGAATTAGGCGGAATTAGGGTAAAGTTATCAAAACTTTCATTAATATCAGGCGGCAAAACTTTGATTCCGTGTTTTCTTGCTTCTTCAACAAGGATATTGATTTTATCCAAATCCTTTTGATCAGCCTGCATTAGAGCAGTAATAAATTCTTCAGGAAAGTTGGCTTTTAAATAAGCTGTTTGATAGGCAATAAGAGCATAAGAAGTAGCATGAGCCCGATTAAAGCCATATTGGGCAAATGGTTCAATAAAATCCCAGATTTTTTGAGCAATTTCTCTTTTGATTTTATTTTTTATCATTCCTTGTATCATTTTATCAGCTTGTTTATCAAGTAATTTTCTAATTTTTTTACCGACTGCCTTTCTTAATACGTCTGCTTCTGAAGAAGTAAAACCAGCCAAATCTTTGGCTATTTGCATAAGTTGTTCTTGATAAACAGCAACACCATAAGTATTTTCAAGAATTGGTTTTAGTTGAGGGTGAATATATTTTATTTCTTTTTCTCCATGTTTCCTGGCAATAAATTCCGGGATAAGACTTATTGGACCAGGTCTGAAAAGAGCAACCATAGCAATGATATCTTCTAAATCATTGGGTTTTAATTTTTGAAGATAGCGTCTCATTCCTGAAGATTCTAATTGAAAAACTCCAACAGTATCAGCTTTTCTGAAAAGATTAAAAACTTTTTCATCGTTTAAAGGAATTTTATCTATATTAATGTCTGTGTTTTTCACTTTCTTTATCAGATTTATAGTATTTTCAATAATAGTTAGGGTTTTAAGACCAAGAAAGTCCATTTTTAATAAACCAAGATTTTCAATGCTCCTCATTTCATATTGAGTTACTATAACCCGCTTTTCTTGTTGAGAAGCATATTGGCAAGGCACGTGAAAATCAAGGGGGTTCTTGGTAATCACTACTCCACAGGCATGAGTAGAAGCATGACGAGCAACCCCTTCTAATTTTTTAGCTATATCAATCAGAGTTTTTACTTGGTCATCACTATCATAAGTTCTGGATAATTCAGGAACTTTTTCCAAGCTTTCACTTAAAGAAAAGCCAAAAGGTATCATTTTGGCAATCTGGTCGCAGAAAGTATAAATATAGCCCAGAGCCCGACCAGCATCTCTGATTGCTGCTCGAGCAGCCATTGTTCCAAAAGTAATAATTTGAGCTACATGGTCTTTGCCATATTTTTGGGCCACATAATCAATTACTTCATCTCTTCTAATGTCAGCAAAGTCTAAATCAATATCAGGCATACTAATTCTTTCAGGATTTATAAATCTTTCAAAAAGAAGCTTATATTTTAAAGGTTCAACATTAGTAACGTTTAAAAGATAAGAAACCAAGCTGCCAGCTGCTGAACCACGACCCGGGCCAACAACAATGTCTTGATTTTTTGCCCAATTAACAACATCCTGAACAATTAAGAAGTAAGAAGCAAAACCAGTTTTCTTTATTGCTGTAAGCTCATATTTTAAGCGTTTTTTAAGTTCAGCAATATATTTTTTGCTCTCTTCTTTACTATTAAAAAGGGTTTCTGGAAATCTTTTAATCATACCTTGTTCGCAGAGTTCTTTTAGATATTCATTAGCTGTTTCTCCTTCTGGTAATTTAAAATGAGGAAGCTCTATTTTACCTAATTCAATTTTAAGATTGCATTGGTCAGCTATTTTTTGAGTATTGGCAATTGCTTCAGGTACGTTTTTAAATGCTTTTATCATTTGCTGGGGTGATTTTAGAGAAAAATCCTCACCTTTCATAGTCATTCTCTCTTTTTCCTCAACAGTGCGGGCAGTTTGAATACAAAGCAAAATATCGTGGACATCATCATCTTCTTTATTTAAATAATGAACATCATTAGTGGCTACTAAAGGCAATTTGACCTCTTTGGCTAATTTTATTAATCCTTTATTTATTCTAAGTTGTTCTGCATCATTAGGATGGTCCATTAATTCTAAATAAACATTATCTTTACCAAAAAGTTTTTTAAATTCCAGAGCAGTTTTCTTGGCTTTTGCCCAGTCCTCAGCTAAAATAGCATCAGGGATTTCACCCCTAATACAAGCAGTTAAAAAAATTAGTCCTTTGTTATATTTTTCTAAAAGTTCTTTATCAATTCTTGGTTTATAATAAAAGCCCTCAAGATGGGCTTTGGTAACTAATTTTATTAAATTGTGATAACCAATCTTGTTTTTAGCCAGCAGAACCATGTGGTATCTAATATCACTTTTGCCAGCGGTTTTATCAAATCTGCTGCCTGGAGTGAAATAGAGTTCTGTGCCAATAATCGGTTTAATTCCAGCAGCCATGGCTTTTCGATAAAATTCTATTGCTCCATACATTACTCCATGATCAGTTAAAGCCAAAGAGTCCATACCAAGCTCTTTGGCTTTTTCAACTAAGTCATCAATTTTTGCTAGACCATCTAATAATGAATAATGACTATGAACGTGGAGATGTGTAAATTTTTGTTTAACCTTTTTCTCTGGCATAGATTTAATTATAACAGAAAGAATCTAAGATTTGAAATGCGGTCGCCTTTAGCGACCGCTGATATCGGGCATCCCACACTTGTGTGGTATACCCGATATCTCCCATTAATTCGTAAATTTCGATTTAAATTTCAACGGCTCAACTAGTTGAGCCGTTGACAAAGGAATTTTGAGAAAGTATAATAGAAATATATGAAAAAATCTATTTTAGCCAGTATAAAAAATAAACAATTTCCCGTTGTTGTTGAAAAAGGCGAGGATGGTTTTTATGTAGTTGAATGTCCTATTTTTAGAGGTTGTTATTCTCAAGGGAAAACATTAGATAAAGCATTAGAAAATATCCGAGAAGCCATAACTCTTTGTTTAGAGGAAAAAGAAAATCAGGAATTTTTAAAATCAAACAGATTAAAAGAATTAAGTATTCATACTATTATTCTCTAATTTATGCCGAAATTGCCTTCAATTTCAGGAAAGAAAGCTATTAAAGTATTTGAAAAGATTGGCTACCGTGTCGTTAGAAAATGAGGTAGCCATTTTCGTTTAAAGCATTTAAGCAGAGACCCTTTAACTATTCCAGAGCATAAAACTATAAGCAAAGGACTTTTAAAGAGATTATTAAGAGATTCAAATTTATCAATAGAGGAGTTTGTAAAGTTACTTAAGAAGTAGATTTATGAAAAATAAATTTATGTGAGAGGTTCGACCTCTCCTTTTTTATTTGCCTCGAAATTAAAAATTTGCTATATTAAATCCAATGGCAGTACCAAAGCAACGACATACTAAATCACGACGCAATAAAAGAAGGTCTCATTTAGCAATGAAAAAGAAAAATCTCTCTGCGTGTCCAAAATGCGGAGAGCCAATTTTATCTCATCATTATTGTGCTAATTGTGGCTTTTATAAAGATAAAGAAGTAGTTAATGTTACGGCTAAATTAGAAAAAAGAGAAAAGAAACAAAAGGAAAAAGAATTAGCAGCTCAGGAAAAAGAAGCCCAAGAAGAGCAAAAAACTAAACCATTAAGTTTAGAAGAATTATCTCAAAAAAAATAACATGTCCAGCAGACATCTTGCACGTTCAATAGTTCTCCAATCTCTTTATGAAGGGGATTTTAATAAAGAAAAAAAACCCAATTTAGAAACTATTTTAAAAAAGAACATTGAAGAATTCGGAGCAGGACTTGAAGAGGAATCGGGATTTATTAAAAAATTAGCTGAAGGCGTTTTAAAACACAAATCCCAGATTGATAAAATTATTGAAAAATCAGCTCCTGAATGGCCTATTGACCAGATAACTATTGTTGATAGGAATGTTTTGAGAATGGGGATTTATGAATTATTGTTTGGTGATAAAAAAGAAGTGCCGCCAAAAGTAGCTATTAATGAAGCAATAGAATTAGCTAAAAATTATGGCGGAGAATCTTCTGGCCGGTTTATCAATGGAGTATTAGGAACAATTTATCGAGAAATGGAAAAAGCATAAAAAAATGAATTTATCAAAATTAGAAAAAAATTTAGGAATTAAATTTAAGAATAAAAAACTTCTTGAGCAAGCTTTTCTCCATCGTTCTTATTTGAATGAGCATCCAGGTTTGAAAATGGAGCATAATGAGCGCTTGGAGTTTTTGGGCGATGCAGTTTTGGAATTGATTGTTACCAAGCATCTTTTCAATAATTATTCTAATCCTGAAGGAGAATTAACCACTTGGCGGGCTGCTTTGGTAAATAGTAAAATGTTAGCTGAAACAGCTGATAAGTTAGAACTTAATGATTATCTTTTACTTTCCAAAGGAGAAAAACAGGACATTGGCAGGGCGCGTCAGTTTATTTTAGCCAATACTCTTGAAGCAATAATAGGAGCGATTTATTTAGACCAGGGGCTTACCAAAACAGAGAAATTTATTAAAAATAATTTAATAAAAGAATTACCAAGAATTTTAGAAGAAAAACTTTATATTGACCCTAAATCACATTTTCAGGAAAAAGCTCAGGCAGAATTAGGAACTACTCCTAATTATGAATTAGTAAAAGAGCAGGGACCCGACCATGCTAAATCTTTTGTAGTTGGAGTTTATTTAGACGGCAAATTAATAGCTAAAGGAACTGGTCCTTCCAAACAAACTGCCCAAGAAGACGCCGCCAAGAAGGGGTTGAAGAAAAAAGGTTGGGGGTGAGAGTCGCTCGGATTACTCACACGAAGGACACGCGTCAACGCCCCAGCGAGGCGTTGCGCTCCGTCTCGCCCTCGCTCGTCCCGACTGTCGTCGGGACACCGTGCCCGCTCGGGCTGCGAATGGTCTTCTTAGTGAGTAAATCCTCGCTTAGGGAATGGTAGAGGGTAATCGTAATTACGTGCGTAATTACGATTTTTTATTTTGTGGGCTTGGCGGAGCCTGCCCCGCATACAAACGAAGCGAGTTGTGCGGGGATATGGTCTTCAGAAGGTATAAATAAATTCCTTAGAGAAGGGAGGATTTAAACGGCTCAACGCGTTGAGCCGTTTAAATTTCTTGCCTTGGTTTTTATAATTTGCTATTGACAGGATTTTTAAATGGGTGTATACTGATAGTAGAATAAAATTTCTAAAAAGGAGGTTAAGAATGAATACAGAAATAAAAACAAAGCTTGAAGCTCATTTTACAGATAAAGAAGTTGCGCAAATTGAAGCCTTTTTAGGTAAGGGGTTTTCTCAAAACGGCCAGATTGTAATCGCAAGTATTTTCTTATACGTAGGTGAATATCAAAAATCTGTTGTAAAAGCTTTAAGCGAGTGCGAAAAAGAATGGGAGAGAAATTGGCAATGTCAGCATCCAGACATCAGGGGTGACGCCGATGCTCCGGGTGGTGCTGGAATTCAGAACAGAGCATCGCTTGAGAATATTTACAGTACCCTTGAGATCCCTTCTCCGTTTAACACAGAAATTCCTACTAAAGCTATAACAGTAACTACCAAAAATTCAACATATCGACTTGGTGAGACAGATGAGAAAGGAGAACGAACTATTTCCCGCGACGAGAAACCACTTAATTTCACCCGATGCAGAATAGTTTTCCTTGCTCTTGGTAAAGATATGGAGTTCGATTGTCTTGATGGTCTACCGCCAAAATGGTATACCACACCCGTTCGTTCAATAACATAAAAGAAGAGCTTCGTAGGATTGTTTGGGGGCTTGTATCTAAGTTAATTAGAAACAGCCCCTTTTTTCTTGCCTTGGTTTTTATAATTTGCTATTGACAGGATTTTTAAATGGGTGTATAATTATAGTGTAAGACAATCTTACGAAAGGAGGTAAAGAATGGAAAAACAAAAAAGCAAAGAAGTCCCTAAAGTCCATCCCATATTTGACTTTCTGAAAATTCTTTTAAAAAGGAAGAAGAGAAGATTTTTTCTGAGTGCGGACAAAAAAATCTTTTTTGACATCTGTTTTCTCCCTGATTCCAACATAGAGGTTGAGGCCCGTAGTCGCTCAAAAAATGTAAGAGTCCTCGCACAAGAATTCAAGCTGAATTATAGGGATTACGGCTATGAAAGAGGAGGATTCATTAACGTTCTTTCTCTGTTTAGTTCTATACCTAGCTTGTTTTATCAATTTCCTTGTTGGTCATACCAAAAGAAACTAACATTAGATCGTGATTCATCGGGCAATAAGGAGCTAAACGGCTTGATGGCAGTACTTGAAAAGGCAAAAGAAATTGATATGTCTGGCAAGCAATGGGCAGATGTTGTTTTGCTAAGTTAATCGAGTTTTAATTTAAGCAACAGAAGCGAGAAGCGGGGGTTGACTCATTGGGTCAACCCCTTTTTTCTTGCCTTGGTTTTTATAATTTGCTACACTGATTTTATGCTTAAAATACGATTACAAAAAGTTGGGAAAAAGAATCAGCCGAGTTATAGGATTGTGTTGTGTGAACATACTTCGCCTCCGCAGGGGAAGTTTATTGAAATATTGGGTCATTATAATCCCCGTTTAAAGCAAAAAGGATTTAAAAAAGAAAGAATAGAACACTGGATATCCAAAGGCGCCCAAGCCTCTCCAACGGTTCATAATTTATTGGTAGATGAGGGAATTGTGAAAGGGAAGAAGGTGAAAGCCTGGAGAGCAAAGAAAAAGAAGAAGATGGAAAAATTGAGCGAAGCGAAATCCTCCGAAGAGGAGGAAAAAGAACCCGCCTCACCGGTGGGCAAGGAAGCTATTGACAAATAAATTTAAATAGATTAGAATAGAAATACAATAGTAGCACTATTCCTGCAATCAGGAATTCAGAAAGGTCGGCTACTAGCATGAAAGTAATAATTACTAAATACCTATTGAAAATTATGGCTGCAAAATCTCAAGATCAAGAATTCGTTGAATTCGTTGTCAAAGGCATTGTTAGCAATCCTAATGATGTAAAAGTTGACAGAAAAGTTGATGAAATGGGTGTTCTCTTAACTCTTAATGTTAATTCTGAAGATATGGGAGTATTGATTGGTCGTAATGGTTCTACAGCTCGAGCTCTTCGAACTTTAATTAGAATCGTTGGACTTAGAAACAATGCCCGAGTTAATCTTAAGATTGAGGAACCAGAAGGCGGACAGAGGTCCGCTGCCCCAGACGAGAAAGATAAAGAAGAGAAAAAGGATGTTGACAAGGTAGTCGAAGACTTGAAATTGTAAGTTTATCTGCCGATGAGGTAGAAATTCCTTGTATATAAACAAAAACTGTGCTGCTATAATAGTGCAGTTTTTGTTATCAACGAATATCTAATCTAGTTACGAATTTTCGAATTCGTAAATTAGAAAAGGATTCGTTATTAGTTGATGATTCAATTCGATATTATTACAATTTTTCTCCCGACCGCTGTCGGGATCCCGACCAAGGTCGGGACCAGATACTTAATATGATAAAGTTTGATATTATAACCATATTTCCTGACATATTTAAAAGTTATTTTAATGAGTCAATTATTAAACGAGCTCAAAACAAAAAGCTTATTAAAATTAATATTCATAATTTAAGAGATTATACAATTGATAAACACAAAACAGTTGATGACAAGCCTTACGGTGGTGGGCCAGGAATGGTGATGATGGTTGAGCCAATCTATAAAGCTGTGAAGAAAATAAAAGGGAAAAGCAAAGCAAAAGTTATTTTATTTAGCGCCAAAGGAAAGAAATTTAATCAGAAAATGGCTCAAAAATTTTCTAAATTAGATAGATTAATTATGATTTGCGGTCATTATGAGGGAGTAGACGAAAGAATTGCTAAATACATTGCTGATGAAGAAATTTCAATAGGGGATTATGTTTTAACTGGTGGTGAAATCCCTGCCATGATAGTAACTGATGCTGTTACTCGTTTGATTCCTGGAGTTTTAGGTAAAAAAGAGTCACTTGAAGAAATAAAAGGCAGTTATCCAGTTTATACAAGACCAGAAAAGCTTAAAGATTGGCAAGTGCCAAAAATATTACTTTCTGGTAATCATAAAAAGATTGAAGAATGGAGAAAAAAAACATAAGCCCTTGACAGCAGATTTTTAAGGAGTAGAATAAATAATGTAGCTATAATTAAACTAATTCTATGTGAAAACAACTCACAATTTTACCCTTTACCTTTTTGGTATAAAAAGGTTGTAGGGTTGCATGTTCTTTAAAACAGGGTTTAGATTTTTGAGTTTAATTTCAGAAATTTGAACTCTGTTTTAAATTCGTTCATTAAAATTTATATAGTAGTTTGTGCAAAGCCAAATCGAATTTCTTATAGTTGTCCTGATTTATCCTCCGAAGCTTTAGCGGAGGAGGGTATTCCGTAGAAGCAGATAGTGCGTAAATTTGTTTCTACTTTATTGAGAGTTTGATCCTGGCTCAGGACGAACGCTGGCGGCGTGGATAAGGCATGCAAGTCGAGCGCTCCGATGTTCATCGG
>SDBT01008720.1_pt1 | contig 16526 bp, 12 predicted proteins | sample 2277101 | NCBI WGS metagenome assembly SDBT01 (sample SAMN10404973, study PRJNA504765) | marine sediment metagenome | isolation source: marine sediment core GS10_PC15, 103 cmbsf | place: Arctic Ocean: Southern Knipovich Ridge | collected 2010 | reverse complement strand
CTTTGCCACCTTGGCGTACACCTCGAGGGCAAGGTCAAAATACTCCAGGGCCTTTTGCCCCCTATCATTACCCGCCTTGTCGTATTGATTGGCAGTTTGGGTTAGAGACCCTGCTGTTTGCCCTTCGATTACCGTCGCCATGGATTTCAGTCGCGAGCTGAGATGTTGCAGAAATCTCATGTTGTCACTCGCTACCGAAGCCGTCCAGAACCAGCAATCCGCCAAACGAGCCTGAGTAGTCTGCTGAACCGGTCCAGGCTTGATTTTATTGTAGTCTGCTATTGCCTCTTCGAACAATGAGATTATCTTTTCGGCTTCCCGGCTGTATTCTTTTTGTGCTTTCTCCAGGCTGGTTCTCAATCGGGCAATTTGCCCGTTACTGTCCTTGATGTGCTTCTTAACGTCATCTATTTTGGTTTTTAGCTTCCTTCTTTCAGATGAGTCCTTAATGGCATTTATCTGCTCCTCAACCGCTTTCTTATCTTCAGTAAGTTTGTCAACCAATGGCTTGACTACCGCAATTTTGCTTTCAAAGGATTTTACCTGGTCCAGAGCATCCTGGGTCTCTAAAACATACTTTGTCTTATCGAGTAAAAACGCAAGCCTTTGACGTTCCAGCTCAACTTTTTCATCACCATGAGCGGCTTGGGCCTCGCGGAGCTTCTTATCCGCTTTTTTCTGAATCCCATCAGCTTCTCCTTGAGACATTTGAGCCTGGCGCTGGTATTCGGATTTTTGCTGCTCCAATTGTTTTAACTTTGTTCTCTCAGATTCCAGCCGCTTTTTGAGACCTTTGTTTTTGCCGTCTCCGTTTATGATTTTCACAAGCTGCTTAACCTCGTCCTGGCCTGCCCCAAAAAGATCCTCCAACTGGTCCCGTTGAATCTGTAAAGAGCTTATTTTGTGAATTGCCGCTGAAATCGCATCGACCGTTGTATTGATTGGCTCAACCCGCGTATCCAGAGCCATCAGCAGATACTGAGCCTGGGCGAAAGCGAGATTTCCGCTGGCCAAATAAGCTAAATCCGCCACGCCCCCAGCCTGCCGAGCACGTTTCAAGGCGTCCTTGAGCTCTTTACGCGCCTTGGAATACAATTCGATTACATCGACCCGGCCCCCTTTGCCTTGGGAATCGACCCTGGAATTGGCGATATTCAGGGCTTTTTCGGTACTGCGGCGAAGCTCCTTGGCCGCCTCGTTCTCAGGATTGTCTGAGCAACCGGCAGTTAATAATACCGTCATAGCCGCCGCTGCAATACTGCTAATCAAAATCTTCACTCTAAAAGCCTGCATTTGAAAATTCTCCAAAGGTAGCTTAATGAGAACAATACATTCTAACCTATGACTAAGGTCCGTGTCAAGTTCTTTTCCCAACTTGCCGATTTATGATACTACACACACAAATGAAATGCCGTTAGACTGTAAGAACCAGCGGGGAAGTTATGGCGTATAAAAAATGTCGGATTTGGCTTCAATGAGGACGACTTTGGGTTTCGATAAAACCGAAGTCACAGAATGGAAAGGAACGAAAAAATGACTGAAAATGCAAAAAGCTCTCTCATCAAAGCTTGGCCGATATATTTGTTGGTTGTGATTTCGCTTGCCCTGATAGCCTGGGCCGTTAATAACCGGCGGTCCGATGCTCAAAGGTCCATTAGCAGGCCTTTGGGCGGATTGGCCCGGACAAATCCTGAATCCGGCGAACAGCAGGTACTTTCCTCCCAGGATGCCGAGCCTTACTCTCCTGATTCACATACATCTCAAGTCCAAACCAACCAGCAGAAACAGCCAACTTTAATGGACATTATCAAGGCCCGCCGAACTTGGGATCCCGTTTGGAACGACTGGTATGGCAGGGAGGCCCCAAATTTCAGCTTTAGCGATATTGACGGCCAAAAACATGAATTAAAGGATTATCGGGGTAAGGATGTTTTGCTGGTTTTCTGGGCCACCTGGTGCTATTACTGCAAGGTTGAAATCCCTGATTTAATCGAGCTTCGCGATAAAACCGGCACCGATGAGCTCGCTGTTCTGGCGATATCCGATGAAAATGAAGCTTTGGTTAAGCCATTTGCCCAACAGACTAAAATGAACTACACCGTCATCTCGGCTCCATATCGCCTGCCTGAGCCTTTCAGCAATATCAGGGGACTTCCTTCAAGCTGCTTCATCGACAAACAGGGAAAAATTAAGTTGGCAACAGCCGGGGTCCTCTCTTTACCTGAATTTCAGGCAATATTGCGGGCTGAGGAATAAAAAAATCAGGGAAATTTGCTAAATTCAGCAAAAAAGGGCGGTAATCCGAAAAATATGGCCATATTTTTCTGGACATCCGGTAACTATAGTGTTAGCATACGCATTCGTAGAATTTACGTTGAGTTGAGTAATATTGAGGTAATCAGTCATGGCCCATAAAAAAGGACAAGGTTCTACCAGAAATGGAAGGGACAGCAACCCAAAATATCGCGGCGTAAAGCTCTTTGGCGGCCAGGTCGCCAAAGCCGGCTCAATTATTGTCCGCCAGTGTGGAACAAAGTTCAGGCCCGGCTTCAACGTTGGTATGGGCAGGGACTTTACTCTCTTCGCCCTTACTGAAGGCATCGTTAAGTTCAAAGGCAAAAAAGTACACATCGTAGCTTAATTGGCGAAGATGATACAAATTGCAAAAAAAGCGACATCTCGCCGTTTTTTTTATGCGCCGGGTCGAAACAACGCCATAATGGCACTTGACTAACCAGAGTTCTTCTCTTAACATTTCTTTTGTCAATTGTGCTCAATGGCTCCAATGGTTCGACGGTAATAAGGACAGAATTTTCTTTAGTGACTTCGGCGGTTACAAGTTATGAATAACCAAAAACCCAAAACGCCCGGCCAAAGCGCTGTGGAAACAAGATACCTCCTGATGCCCCACCAGGCCAACCCTTTTGGCACCGCTTTCGGCGGAGGCATCTTTGCCTGGATTGATATGGTCGAGTCAATGGCCGCCAGAAGACATGGCGGCACCGAAGTCGTTACTGTAAGCATTGACTCCCTCTCCTTCAGGGAGCCTGTTTATATCGGCGACCAGGTTGTCTTAAAGGCCTGTGTAAACTACGTCGGTCGAACTTCTATGGAAGTCGGTGTACAGGTCATAAGAGAAAATCCCGACACCGGAAATCAAACCATTGCCACCACCGCCCATCTTACCTTCGTTGCTTTAGACAAAGATAAAAAGCCCATACCCGTCCCGCCGCTAACGCTCCAAACTGATGATGAAAAAAGAAGATACGAAAACGCGAAACTAAGAGTTAAAAACAGGAAAGAACTGCGTCAGAAAATGAAATAGCTCCAGATTCCTGTTCCTTTCTTTACCCCCGCATCCCGGTCAGTCTCAAATCAAGGAACCGGGGCGGCACCGGGTGAGGGGGCCTCTGCCCTCCAGTTGGCTGGATCGTTGCCTGACTCATCTGCTGCCGTTGAATCTCTTTGTAACGCACTGCCTAATCCGTCCGCCGCAGTCGGCCACGGGGCCTGGTCAAAATAAATCACCTCATCAACAATCACCCATGAGACTGGATCGCCGGGCTCGTCCGCCGCCTGCGGTTTTTCCAGGGCGATCCGTTCGCCGCCGTTGGACAGGTTGCCATCCCACGGACCTACAATATTAACGCCGGCTGTCAATGCCCCTGTGCTGTATGCCGTTTCAAAGGCGCTCAGCCGGGCAGTCTCAACAGCAGGGTCAAACCCCACAACGAGCAATCTGCCGCCGGTGGCAATAGAAAGGCTCGCCGGGAAGTAATAATCATCGCTTCCAATTCCACGCAGACGCCAGGTGCCTTCAGCATTCCACAAATTAACCATCCCGTCCGTCGGGTTGTACAACTCAAGATACTCTTCGTTAGGATATGTCGGATGATACATTATCTCATCGATAACAATTTCAGGCTGATTTGGCTCGGAATTGGATCCGTCACGGCTAAGCGGCATGTGGAACCAGAATTGGCCGCCATCCGGATACCTGCCTAGGGACACATTATTTTCCTGCCCCTTGAACCGAACGCTGTCAACCACACGGTCGCTGCTCGTACCCGGCAGATACGAAAGATAGATCTCTTCGCCATCTTTGTTTAATCCAAAACCTAACGGCCCGGTACCATCTGTATTGAAGTGGTTAACCTGGTCGAAACTAACCCGGCTGTTATTGCCGATGAAAGTCCCGGGGATCGCCCACTTATTCAGGTCGTTCTTATCATCACTAAGATACCAATCGTTCAAATTATTACCCGTACCACTATTATAAAGCTCGATCCAGTCGTTGGACTCATGCGGAGGAACAAGGTAATCGGTATGTGCCATAAACTCGTTAAGCACAACGCCGACTACAGGCGCAGGGTCGTCGGCACCGGGTGAGCCGTTGATATTTGTACCCGCCCGCCAGTTTCGGCCGTAACTGAGCGAATCGTTAGGCTCACCGGCAATTGCCGAAACCAGAGGCACCAATGAATGACCCGCACCGTCAGCAGCCAGAGGCCAGCCCCGGCTGTCATCATAATCAAACACTGCAATCGTTCCATGCCAGTAATCCACCAGCTTTACTTTTTCTCCGCCGTTGCTTAATTTATCCTGTACATTTCCCGTGTATTGGCCTGCGATATTAAACTCTGTTCCGTAACGAGACTCAAACACCCCCTGGTCTCTTACCACCAACACAAATGCTCCGGGCCCAAGGCTGGTAACACTGCTGCCGCCAAAGTTAAACGTAATACCGTCAACAAAATTGACATCGCTTAAATCAAGTGTTGTCAAGCCGGTGTTTTTCAATTCGATAAATTCATAATCACTGCCGCCTTCGGGATTATACATCAGTTCGGTAATCCGCAAATCCTCAAGGAGAGGAACCGAAACCGGTTCGCCCGCTACAAACTGGTTCGGATCGGACCAGTGGCTCCATCGGCCGGAGCTATCCTTCATCCTGCAGCGGACACGGTAGGTATGGCCGGGCTTAACCAAAGTGGCGGGGATGGTTATCGTTCTGTTGCCCGGGTCGGTTATCTCACCGCTCTCCCAGAGCGCCTCGATTTCGTACTTGCCCGGACTGGTGAAGTAATTCGATGGGATATCCGGTGGGCTGCACGGATCGCATGGGTCAGCCGGCTTGCCAATCAACTTGACATCGACGAAACAATCGGAACTGTCCTGTATAGACCTGTTTTGCACCTGGACGGCGATGATGTTTGTGTTTGTGCCTTCTATTAGATTGTCTGTTGGTAGAGTAAAGGTAACCACTTCGCTCTCAGGGTTGTGGTATGCTGTGGCGAGGCCGTCATACGGCACATTTTCCGAACTCATGTTATAACTCGCTACCCAGTTGTCGTTGAGCCAAACATTGCATCCATCATCAAAGATGAGCTTTAATTCGAGACTGTCAATTAACGCCATGTCCTGAGCGGTTACGGTAAATTTCTTGCGCACATAAAACGAGCTGTAACTTGGCGGTGACTGCTCTATCCGAGTATCCGGATACACTCCGTGGCGTCCGTCCAAAGTGGCATCCATTGCCCCCCAACCGATTGGACAGTTACCCGACTCCCAGCTTGAATCATTAAAGCCAAATTCTCGCCAGGCGGCCATCGGTAAAGACGGCTCCCCCGAATCTCCTCTGACATATTTCCACTGCTCTCCTATAGGTATCAGAACGATATCATTTCCCCCTCCTCCATTAGGAGGCTCAGGGGCCTGTGAGCTAGGCTCTACTTCAGCGATGCGCCATTTCATTGCCGCAAATGTCCCGGCACCTTGCGGGTCGCTGAACGCCGTCGTCTCGAATGTAAGGTCGTTAATGGAAAAAGTGGGATTACCCGTTCCAACCACCACAGACGTATCGGGAATAGCAGAGTCACTCTCAATTGAATCGAGATTGCCACTGCCCCAGCCGCTTGGGCCGATAAAGTCCTTCATGTACTGGACCATATCCGAAAAATCACCCGACGGATTCTGGTAGAATGTCCCCGGGTAACTATTTGCAGGATTGTAATCCCACATAGCTCGGTCGGCTGCTGTAAATGACTGTGACAGATCCGGGTCTGAAATAAGGGCGGCATACTCATCAATTAATTGCCAGCCCTGGTCATTGTTAATCAATAAATCCCGAATCTCGCGTACACGATTTTTGAACTTAATGTTACACTCTGGGAACGACAACACCTGGCTGAATTGTTCGTGGTCATATGCATAGATGCAGCAGTCCCAGGTAAGATCGACGTCCCAGGGCACCATCCACCACTGGTCGGTTTCAGGATGATGATAATAAACGCTGTTCCACCCGTCAGGAATGTCATAGTGATGGACAGCATCAACGACGGTTCGGTAACTGTAATATGCCTCTAAGTCAGCATTCTGTTCCCACCATTGTTGTGAGGGATAGGAATTGTAACCGTACATAAAGTCCCAGACATCAGATGAGTCTGTTACCTGGGTTGGACCCTGGTTGTTTGACGTGGTCCAATTGCCTTCGGGATCCCCGGGCCACCCGGCCATTTTATACATATTTCCGTCGGGCAGGCCATGCTCATCTAAGAATCGACCGTCCGGCTGCTCGATCACCAGATACAGGCCCCAAAAGTCTCCTTACTACTGGTCGCCGGGATCGGTCTCTACGGCATCATCTATTACGCGGAAATGTATATAATTGGTATTGCTGGCTGGTACGTCAACAAGGTCGAAGAGTTTAAAGGTAACCGCCACAAACATACCCCCTTCGCCCCGATGCGGATTAGAAGATGTTATACACGTATTGTAGTAATTCATCTTGTCCCACTTTTCCTTGTATTTTTTGCCGTAGTTGTCACGCGCCTGAAAATAGTGACCACGTTTAAAATCGAACTTGAGCTTGGTTTTGCCGGTCCCTTCGTACGTTCCGGCCCAGCCTCGAGCCTTGTAATGGATGTGGTCATAAACTTCACCGTCATAAATAAACGTACCCGCCCACTGATATGCTCTGCTTTTTTGCACATCTAAATAGGAGATATACGTCCACAAGCATTCTTCGTAATCTTCATTTCTTGTTATCATATGATACAGCGGCAGAGAATTCATGACTTCTGCAGGATATGTGACAGGCGCCGTTACACCAGGTTGGTCCGCACCCGTCCATGCAGGCACACCGTCATAAACAAAATATGCAAAATTCGGCTGCGGGTCATCGGCATACGGCACTGTAAGGCTGCGGGCACCTGTATCTTCAACTGTAATACGGTAACGAATCAACCGGCGATGTGTCTGGAAAGTGCCCGGCAGTTGAACCGTGTAAATATCATCACCGGCAATTTCATCACCATTAAGAGCATCATCGTGCATAGCCACGGGGTAATCGGTCCAGTTCTCAGAATATGCCGGGTTCGGTATGGGAATATATGGCGGGGAGGGATCGGCAGTTGTAATGGGGATATAACTGCCCGGATCGACTATCTGATACTCAAGTGTAACATCTGCCACACCATCCGGATCGGTAACTTTGCATGTAATAGTTACAACCTCGCCGGAAGCTGGCTGCTTGGGCGAATGTTTCACCTGCCTGATATGAGGTGGGATATTCGTGGCAAAAACCATTCCGTTTTGCATACCAGGCGTAGGATAAGCACCGCGCCAACTGCCAGCCAAATCATTGTCAAAATCAGGATTAACCAACTGTATCGAACGCCCGTCACCATCAACTGCAATCGGATCACCCACAGTCGGCCAGGGGAAACCTAATTGGTAATCGACTTGATCAATTTCATCGCCATGCGAATTACACAACTCAATCTTTTCGCCATCATTACTAAGCTTGCCTACAAACGGCCCATATGCGGAAACACCAAATTTAGATAGAACCTGACTTGGATCGTAAGCGACGACAATATAGCTGTCTGATGGTACTATCGTCCCTGTGGGAAACTCATAAGAAAGCCCATCACAGAAATGCCAGCCGGAAATATCTAAATCCAGAGTTGTCGGATTGTACAGCTCAATATATTCTACCTGTTCGACCTTAACATCAGGGTCATAATGTATCTCGTTAATTACCATTATGCCCTCATGCCAATAGTCACTTACCATTGACATATCGCCCAGGTCCACGCCATCATTACCGATAAGGTCGGCGCAATCAGAGGGATGTACCGCACAGCCCGGCGCGTCCAGCCACTGGTCGGCAACTGCTAAAATGTCTGCGAAATCAACCTGACAGTTACCATCCACATCACCGCCCAATAGACCCTCGGGACACTCCAGGCCTGCAGCGAAACCCGATAAGCAGACCAATAACAGAAAGAAAATAAAAAAACGACCGGTTGGCCCAGTAATTCCTGCTTTCATCTGCTTTTTCCTCCTAAACTATGCAGTATTCGACAAACCACACGTTAAACGGCTCAAAAAGAACTTTTAAGCTGCAAACATAACCTGAAATCTTAAACTATTACAGTCACACATATTATAACAGAAATCCGTTTATTATGCCAGCATTTTTTTGACACATTTATATAACTATGAACAGATACAGCAAAATCCTGCGATATTGCGCTGCCGGTTTTTCGGTATTCAATATTTTTGCTAATAGTCCTCTGTCCTCGGTCGTTTACCCTTTGCCTTTGGGCTCCTGTCTTCCTGATAATCTCGTTGACCGAACAGACTCATTTACTTAAACTTTTATCTCATGGCAGGTCGGCTGATAGTAAATTCGGACGATTTCGGTCTCTGCACCGGCGTCAACAGGGCCGTTAAGCAGGCACACACCACCGGTGTGCTGACCAGCGCGACTCTTATGACCAATATGCCCGCCGCCGTCGAAGCCGTTGAACTGGCAAAACAAATGCCTGACCTCGGTGTTGGAGTACATCTGAACCTTACAGAGGGCAAAGCGGTATCCACAAAAAAAGAAATACAACCACTCTTAAATAAAGAAGGTGAATTTGCCTTTTCGCCTGCAAAACTGGCTATGCTCAGTTTCGTAAGCAAATCTTTGCGTCGTGCCATGGGGCTGGAACTGACGGCTCAAATCCAATGGCTGCTTGATAAAGGCATAAATCCAACTCATCTTGACTCTCACAAGCACATTCATGCCTTTCCGATGATTTATCCAATTATCGTTACCCTGGCTAAACGATTTTCGGTCTCTGCGATAAGATGGCCTTTTGAACCTGCCAATCTTTGCGGCCCAGACCGGCCCAGGCCACCTGAAGGAGGCAAAACAAGGGCATATATTGTCAGAACAATGGCAAAAATCAATCGAAGACAAAATTGTGAATTTATTAAAAATGATACCTTTATCGGCCTGGCTCATACTGGTAAAATAGATACCGATTTCTGGCGGTCGGTCGCTGAAAACAAACTTGCCGGTGTAACCGAGCTGATGACCCATCCGGCGTTCGAAGAAGGCCTTGACCCCGACCGAAGCCGGCTGATACACCAGAGAAAACTCGAACTCGACGCCCTGTGCAGCGAACAAACTAAAAAGTTACTTAATGACGCCAATATCGGGTTGACCCATTATGGAAAACTGTAATATGAAAAACCAAAATCGAATCCAATGCTCCGTCGTAGTCCCGCTTTACAATGAATCCAAGGTTGTTGACGAACTTTACACGCGCCTTACAAAAGTTATGACTGAAACAGGTCTTAGTTACGAACTTGTTTTCGTTGATGACGGCAGTTGCGACAACACACTCGATTTATTAAAAGCGATTGCCCAAAAAGACAGCCACGTCGTTATGATTGAACTGAGAAAGAATTTCGGCCAAACTCCCGCCCTTGCCGCAGGATTTGATAATGCCCGAGGTGATATTATAATTTCCATGGATGGCGACCTTCAGCATCTTCCGGAGGAGATACCAAATTTCCTTGCCAAACTGAATGAAGGATACGATGTCGTCAGCGGCTGGAGAGTAAGACGTGTTGACAACCTCATTATGCGGAAAATCCCCAGCAGGGCGGCGAACTGGCTCGCCTCAAAGGTAAGCGGCGTCGAAATACACGATTTCGGCACAACCTTCAAGGCTTACAAACGCCAGGTGATAGAGGGCTTAAATCTCTACGGTGAAATGCACAGATTTATACCAGCACTTCTTTCAGACAGCGGGATGAAGATAGCAGAGGTTCCCATTAAAAATATCGAAAGACCGCACGGCCAAAGCAACTATGGAATTTCCAGAACCTTTAAAGTCGCCTTTGACCTGGTAACCTTAAAATTTCTCCTCGGTTACGCCACCAGGCCACTGCATTTTTTCGGAAAAGCCGCTTTCTATTGCTTCCTGGCGGCTTTTGCCCTGGCCGCTTACATACTCTTCGACAAGTTCTTCTACAACGTCCCGATCTTCGTCGCGCACGGGCCTCTTGCAATGGTCTCGGCGCTGCTGATTCTTATCGGATGCGGTTTTGTTTCGACCGGCCTGATTGGAGAACTGATAAGCAGAGTTTATTTCGAGGCCACGCAAAAAAGGATATACGCCGTAAGAAATATTTACCGCAATGAATAATTTTAAGGATACACCCAGTGAAATTGATTGACTTTCGAAGCGATACTGTAACAAAACCCTCTGAGCAGATGCGTAAAGTTATGGCCGAGGCAGAAGTCGGAGACGACGTTTACGGAGAAGACCCAACAGTAAACAAGCTCGAAGAACGAACCGCTGAGATCCTTGGCAAGGAAGCTGCTCTTTTTGTGCCATCAGGTACCATGTCAAATCAACTGGCCATCAAAACCCTGACAGTACCTGGCGATGAGATGCTGCTTGAGGAAAATTCTCATTGCTATTATTATGAAAGCGGTGCGCCTGCAGCTTTGTCAGGAGTTACTTGTAAATTAATCCGGGGCAATAGAGGAATTTTCAGCGATGAGGATGTTAAGGCGGCTTTAAGACCTGATAATGTGCATTTTCCCGTCACAAAACTTGTTTGCGTGGAGAACACACACAACCGCGGCGGCGGAACTATCTGGCCCATAGAAGCCATCGAAAAGGTAGTGGGTGTTGCCAAAGAAGCAAAGTTGAAAATCCACCTCGATGGGGCACGGCTTTGGAACGCTTCTGCGGCGACCGGTATCGCCGAAAAGGAATACGCAAAGTATTTCGATACGGTCAATGTTTGTTTTTCCAAGGGCCTCGGCGCACCGGTCGGTTCTGCTCTTGCTTCAAGTGCTGAAGTCATAAAACGTGCCAGAAGATTTCGAAAACAATTTGGCGGAGGTATGCGACAGGCGGGAATCATTGCCGCTGGTGCTCTTTATGCGTTGGAAAATAATCGCTCCCGGCTCACACAAGACCACGAAAATGCAAAAAACCTTGCACTGCAAATTGCCGAGCTTAGCGGAATAGAGATTGAACCCCAAAATGTCCAAACAAATATCATCATGATTAAAGTAAGCTCAATGCCGGCAGAACAACTCGTAGAAAAACTTAAGTCTCAAGGCGTGTTGGCCCTTGCCGGAGCTTCTGATGCGATACGAATGGTAACAAATCTTCATATTTCAAAAAAAGATATCGATTACACTGTTTCAGTTTTTAAAAAGGCCGTGGCTGACAAATAGATAAGATTTTCCCCCATAAATAAGGCTAATAGGCTAAGGACAGATAATATGAACAATAAAAAACAACTCTGGAAAACGCCGGCTCTTATCGCTTTTTTGGTTATTGCCGGTGTTTGCCTTGTCAGGCACTTCCACATAAAAAACTTTCACGAAGTGGCTCCGGGCGTGCTCTATACCTCCGGCCAACCAAGGGGCATGGATTATACGCGTCTGCTCTACAAGTACCACATCGCCACGATTATAAACCTTCGCCAGGCAGCAGAACACAGAGAAGAAAACTGGTACAACGAGGAAAAGACCTGGGTGCGTGATAAAGTGAATTATGTCGAGCTGCCTATGGAAAAACACAACCCCGATAAAGCCCTGCCCGATAAACAGACACAAAAAAAATTCCTTGAAATTATGGCGGACAAAAACAACCTTCCTGTTTTAATCCACTCAAACAGCGGCAGAAAAAGGGTTTCCATCCTCGCCGCCGTCTGGCTGGTTAAAGCCCGCGGATACACCGTCGAGAAAACCTTTGCTATCGTCGAAAAAATCAGGGGAAAATCTCTGACCGAGCCTGAAAAAAAGTTCATCCAAAATCTTACTCGCCGGCGGAAAGCCAAATGATTAAAGTCAAATTCGCAAATGGCTGGGAGGAAGTATTTAAGAGCTCAGGACTAAAATCCTTCGAAGATTTTTTCAGTTACTCCGCTGGTAAGTTAATAAACGAAAACAAAAAAAGAGATGTTGTCTTAATGACTATCGGCGAAGGGGCCCAGCGAAAAGAATTCTTCATGAAGCGCTTCTTCAGACCTCATTTCAAAGACATGCTCTTCACGCTGCAACGCTTTGGACGTCCCTGCTCACAGGCCGAATGCGAATGGAACAACGCCCATGCGCTGCTTGAAAAGGGCATCGATACCTACCGACCTCTTTGTTACGGCTCAGAGATGAATTTCGGTCTTGAAAAAAAATCTTTTTTCGTCACTGAAAAAATTAATGGTCTCTGCTTAACCGATTTTGTAGCGAAAAACTGGTCCCGGCTTGACCGGCATCAAAAAGAAAATATCCTTACCGAACTTGCATATACCATACGCAAAGTACATAGTGCTGAAATCAGTCTCCCCGATTTATATATCTGGCATTTTTTTATAGCTGAATCGAACGGTCAATATAACTTTACCGTCATCGACTTGCACCGTATGCGAACAAATACAGGTTCCAGACGCCGGCGAATCAGAAATCTCGGGGCCTTTGATTTCAGCCTGTCGGACAAATACTTCGATGACCGGCTAAGAACAACCTTTTTCAATGCTTATATGGGTGATAACCCCGATGGCCAAAAAGAGGCCTTTTTACGCGAAATTAAAAAACGCTCCAGACAGTTGGCACATCGCCGAAGAAGACCGGACTACTGACTTGGCGACAGTAATGGCTGGGATTAAAAGTAGTTTACGCTACTTCCGGTAACACTTCGGCGCAGACAACTCCCCCAAAGTTTGGTACAGGAAACAGAATTCACCCGGACTATGGATTACCAGTAAAAGACTCCGTCGACGGGAGATTCTGGGATTACCAGGCGGGCTTTCACGTTTGGTGCGTTCCACTTGCGTCTCTCGACGTGACCGTCACCTAAAAGCACATTGGTACCGCCGGCCTGCCATGGATGACCCTGCCAGACACCGTGGAGATACCACGAGCCATTGTACTCGCCCGGCACATTATACGTCTTGCGAAACTCCCAGTTGTAAATATCAGTCTGGTCGTCATTGGCAAGGCTCGGAGCGTTCACGTGGACCCTGAGATTGTCATTCGCCAGGGCATCTCGTGAGTTAGTTTCTTCCATGCGCCTCGGTATTTTGGTGTTGTTTAAGAACCCTATATTTTTATTAGGATTTGTTGGTGTTCCGTCTGGAGCAAGTACAAAGCCGGCAAACCACTGGTAACTAATGTTAATGTATTGGCTGTTGGTATTCCATCCGCCCCATGCAGGCGATACGGATACCCAGTCAGGGTCCATCCTGTAGGGCCAATCCATCGGGCAGTAAAAAAACTCCGCCTTAATATCTTCAAAATCATTTATCAGTTGTCGCATATCCGTACCGCCCCCCCAATCTACGACATAGTCGGGCCATACGTTATTGTGTTCGGGAAACCGGCCGAAACTGTCACCTGCGGCATAAGTCATAAAAACATTAGCTGTGCCGTGGAGATGGGTACTGCAAACAATCGACTTTGCGATCATCTTCGCCTTAGATAGCGCCGGCATCAATATCGATAACAATACCGCGATAATCGATATCACCACTAACAACTCGATCAGTGTAAACGCATTTTCCCTTTTAGGAGCCATTTTTCTTCTTCCTTTTCGCCCGTAAACTCATTACTTATATGTTATTATACAGCAAACGAATTTATTGTCAAGCAAAAAACGACTCAAACTTAGGGCTTAGGGGTAGGGGTTTTTTCGCACTCCCTTGCTTTCATTCGATTGTTTCGTTGCAACTTCATCCTATTTCAACACTTATAACACTTGCATTCTTGCCTTTGTCAACGCCGGCATCAAAATTGACAACAATACCGCGATGATCGATATCACCACTAACAGCTCGATTAATGTGAAACCCTTTTTTCTAATCACCTTAAGATTCCTGCTTTACTCGAAAATTCCAAATTCATACACACTATCCACATGCAGTCAGTCCCGAAATCCGCCTACTCTGCTGTATTTTAGGACATTTACCCGATAAACACAGCTATATTTTAACCCGGCAGGCTGAGAAAATCTCATCATTTTGCGACATTTTTGGTTGATTTTCAGGTAATAATTTAGTAATATAGCAATATCGGCGGATTGCGGTGTTAAATTGATTTCCTGTCTGTTTTAAGTAAAATAAAATTATGCCGAAGATTCGAAAAATCGTATTGCTGATGAAGACCCAAAGACGTTCAGCTCGGGGGATGATGCGTGGATTCGCCCAATATTCCCGTTTCCACGGCCCGTGGGCTTTTCACTGCGAGCCGGCGTGGGACACAATGACCATAGGCAGGCTGAAAAAGTTAATCGCGCCAGTTGACGGCATCTGCATGGAAGATTCAAAATTCACTCCGGAAATAGTCAAGATGCCTTTGCCGGTCATACTCAGCACCGCGGACATAGATCAGGCTGCCGGCTTGAACTATATCACTGCCGACAACGCTAAGGCGGGACAATTAGCCGCTGAACATTTGCTCAAACGCGGCTTTCGCCGCTTTGGGTTTACCGGGCACGGTAATTTATTTTGGAGCATGGAACGCTGCGAAAGCTTCACCCAAACAATATCCAAAGCAGGTTTTAAAATCCTCTCATACGATTCAGTGCAAAAGCGAAACATCAACTGGGAGAAAGAACTCGTAAATTTAGCACAATGGGTCAAGTCACTTCCCAAGCCGATAGGACTGATGGCCTGTAATGATGACTGGGGCCAAAACACTATCGAGGCCTGTAATATCGCAGGCGTCCACGTTCCCGAAGAAGTAGCCGTTATCGGTGTCGATAATGATGACCTCGTTTGCGACCTGGTCAATCCGCCGTTAACAAGTGTAGCGGTGAATTTCGAGAGTGCCGGCTACGAGGCCGCCGAGATGTTAGATAAGATGATGGCGGGCAAAAAGATAACCGGCCAGAGAATAGATGCAAAGGTAACCCATGTTGTTGAACGTCGGTCAACCGATGTCTTTGCGGTAGAAGACGAAGCAGTCGCATTTGCGATGCGTTACGTCCGTCAACATTCCAGGGAGCCGGTGCAGGTCAATGAAGTAGCACAAGCCGCTGCGGTTTCCCGAAGAGCTTTGGAGAGGCGGTTCCGGGCGGTCCTTGGCTGTTCCGTGCATGATGAAATCAGGCGCCTCCGCACCGAACAGATTGCCCGAATGCTGATCGAGACCAATAATTCGATATTGAGGATTGCCATGATACTCGGATTTAACAGCGTGGCCAATATATCACGCTATTTTCGCGAAGAAAAGGGAATGACGCCGCGGGCCTTTCGCAAGACGTTTGGGCCGAAATAGTAAATTTTTGAGTAACAAACCGTTAATGAAGCTGGGTTGCCGCGGTGGTGGGCTATGTGATTACGACAGGGAGCGCTTGTTTTTAAGCGATAAATAGTGATAAAATAGGTAATTGTCCCTATATTTTGGTCGGCTGGGGGTGGTAAAAGTGGGGTGAGCGTGGAAAATTTCAAAAATTTTGGGATTTTACAAAATTTCTTGACATATCGAGGAGTTTATATTAGTTTTGTTCGTTAACTTTCCAGGCAGGTGAATAAAGGAAAATTTTTAAAATTATTTTAGAGGTATTTTTTTGTGGATAAGGAATTAGCTCGCGAGTTGATAAGCGCCAGCGTACACTTTGGGCATGGGGTCAGCCGAAGGAATCCGAAGATGGAGCCTTATATTGTCGGGAAGCGCGGCATGATCCATGTTATTGATGTGAAGGAAACACTTAAGGGGCTGCTGATTGCTAAAAAGCTCCTCACCGACGTGGTTTCTTCAGGAAAAGATGTGCTCTTTGTAGGAACAAAGCGTCAGGCACAAAATGCGGTCGAGAGTGCCGCGGCCAAGTGCGGCATGCACTATGTTTCACAGCGGTGGCTCGGCGGGATGCTGACGAACTTTCGTACGGTTCGTTCTCGGCTGCAAAGGCTTGAGCAGCTTGAAGCAATGGAAGCGGCCGGCGAGTTAGCGGCAGAAAGTAAAAAGCAGGAATCCCGTATGAAGCGGGAGCTGCGCAAGATTAGTACAAATCTTGGCGGTGTTCGCAAGATGAATCGGCTGCCGGGAGTAGTGATTACAGTTGACGTGAGAAAGGAAATTATCGCCCTGCGGGAAGCGAAGAAATTAGGAATTTTTACAGTTGGTATAATTGATACTGACTCGGACCCGGATATGATTGATATTGCCATACCGGCCAATGATGATTCCACCAAGGCGATAGAGCTTTTTCTGGACGAATTAGCAG
>SDBT01008719.1_pt1 | contig 16526 bp, 14 predicted proteins | sample 2277101 | NCBI WGS metagenome assembly SDBT01 (sample SAMN10404973, study PRJNA504765) | marine sediment metagenome | isolation source: marine sediment core GS10_PC15, 103 cmbsf | place: Arctic Ocean: Southern Knipovich Ridge | collected 2010 | reverse complement strand
CGCTGGATGTCTTGCGTCAAGAAATTATCGGCGAGCTCACCGATAACTTCGCGCAGGGGTATTTTGTATACGATTCGAAAAAGGCCGGCGCCGTCACCGTCTCGCACCTGCGCTTTGGTCCGCGATTCATACGCTCGACCTACCTGGTCAACCAGGCCAATTTCGTCGCATGTCACCAGTATGGCTTCCTGGAAAGGTACGACATGCTCGATGAGGCCATCGAAGGAGCGACCTTCCTCCTCAACGCTCCCTACTCAGCAGATGAGGTGTGGGACAGGCTCCCCAAGAGCGTTCAGAAGGCGATCATCGACAAGAAGCTCAAGTTCTACGCGATCAACGCCTACGAGGTCGCCAAGAAGACCGGTATGGGGGTGCGCATCAACACGATCATGCAGACCTGCTTCTTCGCACTGTCCGGAATCATCCCGAAGGATGAGGCCATCACCAAGATCAAGGAGTCGATCAAGAAGACCTACGGAAAGAAGGGCGAGAAGATCGTGCAGATGAACTACGCCGCCGTCGATCAGGCCCTCGAAAACCTGCACGAGATTCCCGTACCGGACAAGGTAACCAGTGAGATCGAAAAGCCCCCGACCGTATCTCCCGAGGCACCGGATTTCGTCAAGAACGTGACCGCGAAGATCATGGCCGGGAAGGGCAACGAAATACCCGTCAGCGCAATCCCCGCCGATGGAACTTGGCCCACGGCCACCACACAGTGGGAGAAGCGCAATATCGCACTGGAGATCCCCGTCTGGGACCCGGAGGTCTGCATCCAGTGCGCCAAGTGCTCCATCATCTGCCCGCACGCCGCGATCCGCCCGAAGGTCTACGATCCCGCTCTGTTGGAAAAAGCCCCGGAGACGTTCAAATCCATAGATGCAAAGGGAAAGGAATTCACGGGGATGAAGTGGACCATCCAGGTCGCGCCCGAGGACTGCACGGGGTGCGGAGCCTGCGTGAACGCCTGCCCCGCGAAGAACAAGGAAAAGCCCGACCGCAAGGCGATCAACATGGAGTCTCAGCTGCCCATCAGGGAGCAGGAACGCGAGAACTACGCCTTCTTCCTCGCCCTGCCCGATCCGGATCGCTCGGGTCTGCGGATCAATACGGTCAAAGGCTCCCAGCTTCTCCGCCCGCTCTTTGAATACTCTGGCGCCTGCGCAGGATGCGGAGAGACACCTTACATCAAGCTGATGACGCAACTATTCGGGGACCGGGCGATCGTCGGGAACGCGACCGGCTGCTCGAGCATATACGGGGGGAACCTTCCGACCACACCCTACTGCGTCAACGCGGACGGGCGCGGACCGACGTGGAACAATTCACTGTTCGAAGACTGCGCGGAGTTCAGCTTCGGTTTCCGCCTCACACTGGACAAGCAGATCCAATACGCCCGCGAGTTGCTCACGGAGCTGGTAAATCAGATCGGACCGCAACTCGCAGAAGGCCTCCTGAGCGCCGATCAGAGCACCGAAGCAGGCATCGCCGAACAGCGCGCGCGCGTCGAACAGCTCAAAACCAAACTTTCGAAGGTCGAGGACACCAGGGCGTCGCAGTTGCTTTCGGTCGCCGAGGCACTGGTCAAAAGAAGCGTCTGGGCGCTCGGTGGCGACGGATGGGCCTACGACATCGGGTACGGCGGGTTGGACCACGTACTCGCCTGCGGGCGGGACATAAACGTACTCGTGCTAGACTCGCAGGTATACTCGAACACGGGCGGACAGTGCTCGAAGGCAACCCCGCGGGGCGCCGTCGCCAAGTTCGCCGCAGCCGGAAAGCCATTCCCCCGCAAAGACCTCGGGATGATCTCGATGACCTACGGAAACATCTACATCGCACAGGTGGCGATGGGGGCCTCCGACGTCCAGACCGTGAGAGCATTCAACGAGGCTGACAGCTACGAGGGACCTTCCCTCATCATCGCATACTCCCACTGCATTATGCATGGGATCAACATGACGAAGGGTTTCGACCAGCAGAAGGCCGCCGTCGCCTCGGGCGCCTGGCCGCTCTACCGCTTCGACCCGCGATTAGCCGCTCAAGGGAAGAATCCGTTGCAGCTGGATTCCAAGGAACCGACCATTTCGTTCATCGATTACGCGTACAACGAGACCCGATTCAAGATGCTCGCCGACTTCAAACCGGAAGTCGCCAAGCGCCTCGCCGAGCAGGCACAAGCCGACGTGATGAGCAAGTGGCGCCTGCTCAAGCAGATGGCCGCTATGCAGTATGGAGAGCAAGAACCGGAACCCGCTACCCCGCAAGCGGCGGTGCGCTGAAATTTCTCAGGCGGGGCTACCGCTCAGTCCCGGCGCGCCGGGACTGATTACCAATTACTGACTACCGGCTACTGACTACTGACTACTGACTACTGATTACGAATCACATTTGCTCCAGCGTTTCCATACCGAGCAGGTCGAGGGCGGTCTTGATGGTGCGGGCGGTCAGGTCGCACAGGGCGAGGCGCGACGAGCGCAGCGGTTCGTCGGACTGGAGGACGGGACAGTTCTCGTAGAAACCCATTAACGCCCCCGCCAGCTCGAAGAGGTAGTTGCACATCAGGTGCGGGTAGGACTCGGCGGCGACGGTATCAACCGTCTCGGGAAACTGAAGCAGCTTGACCGCAAGCGCCCGCTCCGCAGGATGCTCGACGGTAATCTTCGCCTCCGCGTGCTCGGCCGCCGCTCCGATAAGCTCCTCCCCCTTTCTGAAGATGCTGCGAATTCGCGCGTAGGCGTACTGCATGTAGGGGGCGGTGTTACCATCGAGTGAGAGCATCTTGTCCCACGAGAAGACGTAATCGCTGGTGCGGTTGTGGGCGAGGTCGGCGTACTTGACCGCCCCGATCCCGACGACGCGGGCGACCTCTTTTTTCTTCTCCTCCGGGAGGTCCGGGTTCTTCTCGGTTACGATCTCGAGCGCGCGGACCTCCGCCTCGTCGAGCAGGTCCATCAACTTGACCGTCCCCCCCTCTCGCGTCTTGAACGGACGATTGTCCGGGCCCATCATCGTCCCGAACGCGACGTGCTCCAAAGAGACGCTCTCAGGTGCGAAGCTCGCCTTACGCGCGGCAGCGAACACCTGCTGGAAGTGCAAGCTCTGCCGCGAGTCCGTCACGTAAAGCACGCGATCGGCGTGCAACTGACGCACGCGGTGGCGAATGGCGGCGAGGTCCGTCGTGGCGTAAAGATATCCACCGTCGGACTTCTGAACGATGATAGGTAATGGCTCGCCGTCCTTGTTCTTGAACTCGTCAAGAAAGACGCACTGCGCACCCTCCGATTCCGTCAGCAGCCCCCCACCCTTCAGGTCCGCTACGACATTGGGCAAGTCGTCGTTGTACGCGCTTTCACCGCGCACGTCTGCCCGCGTCAACAAAACACCCAGCCGGTTGTACACCTGTTCGCAGTGACTCAAGGATATTTCAAGATACACATCCCATTTGTTACGGGATTCAGGGACTCCGCTCTGAAGGTGTACAACGTTCTGACGGGCCTTCTCTGCAAATTCTGGATCAGCGTCAAAACGGTTCTTGGCGAGTTGATAGAACTCCTCAAGATCCTTCAGATCGGGCAGCGCCATTGCATCCTGCAAGTCGACTGGAGGTACGAGCTCCAGGAGCATACCAAACTGTGTCCCCCAATCCCCGACGTGATTCTGGCGGATGACGTTGTGGCCCATGAACTCCAGTGTGCGTGCCAGTGCATCCCCGATAATCGTGCTTCGCAGGTGCCCGACGTGCATCTCCTTTGCGAGGTTCGGGCCCGAATAATCGACCACGATCGTTTGCGGGGCGCTCGCTTTCTCGACACCGAGATGTTCGTCGCGCAAGGTTTCCCCCGCTCGCCGTGAGAGGAAATCTTCTGTCAGGTGGATGTTGATGAATCCGGGGCCGGCGATTTCGACGGACTCGGCGAGATCGGACAGATCGAGGGTAGCAATGGTTTTTTCAGCAAGTTCGCGCGGGTTAGTCTTGAGCGCTTTGGCGGCCGCCATCACACCGTTCGCCTGGTAGTCCCCGAACTCCGCGCGCGTGGAGGGGATGACAAGGGCCCTCGCACCGGTGGGGGCGCCCGAGCGGACCAGCGCCTCGGATATCCTGCGCTCAAGTTCCTGACGTAGATTCATCCCGAACCTGCAAGCTACCGCAAACGCCCCCGTCGTTGCCATTTCACTTTCGGGGCGGCCCCCCAGATCAGTTCGAGATCGTAGTATTCCCGCTGGGCTTTACCGAACAGGTGCACCACGACATCGACAAAGTCCAGGACGATCCAATCGGCCGTGTCCCTCCCCGCGACGTGCCAGACCCTCTGATCCACGGATTTTCCGTACTCCACCAGCTCATCCCCGACCGCCCGTATCTGCCGATCCGACGTGCCCGTGCAGATCACGAAGTAGTCGGTGACCGGGGATATTCTGCGAAGGTCGAGGATGACGACGTCTTCGCAGTGGCGCTCTTGTGCCAATCGCGCACCCGCCACCGCCAATTCGCGTCCCGTATCAACCTTTCTCGCTCGTCTCGCCGTCACCTCCGCGCACTCCTAGTCCAGTGACAGCAGCGACCCGATCTGAGGGGCATACTTGACGATCAGACCCGCGAATACCACCGAGACCATGCTCATCAGTTTAATGAGGATGTTCAGGGATGGTCCGGAAGTATCCTTGAACGGATCGCCCACGGTATCGCCCACGATGGTGGCTTTGTGATTGTCCGAGCCCTTACCCCCGAGCTCGCCCGTCTCGATGTACTTTTTTGCGTTGTCCCAGGCGCCACCGGCGTTGGCCATGAAGATCGCCATCGCGAACCCGCAGCAAAGCCCCCCCGCGAGCAATCCCATGACCCCCGGGACGTCCAGGACCAGCCCGACGCCCACCGGAACTATCAGCGCCAAGAGCGACGGAAGTATCATCTCCCTCTGCGCCCCCACCGTCGATATCGCCACGCACCTCGCATAATCCGGTTTGCCCGTACCTTCCATGATCCCCGGTATCTCCTTGAACTGTCGTCTGACTTCCTTCACCATCGCCATGGCCGCCCGACCGACCGCTTTCATCGTCAGGGCACTGAAAAGGAACACGAGCAGGACCCCGGAGAACATCCCGCACAGGACCTTCGGGTTCATCAGCGTCACGTCATAGAACCACATGTACTGCCGCAAGGACGCCTTGCGGGCTGAGACCATCTTGACACTCATCGTGCTAATCTGTCCGCCATCGCTGTAAAGCAGCGCCGCTCTCCGGACATTCTGCTCGTCAGGAGGCCCAAGGGGCCCGAGTATAGCGACGGAAGAGTCCGGGGAATCCATAATGTTACTCGCTTCGGGAATTCGCACCACCGGGAGTGAGTCCGGAACCTCCGTCATCGCCATTAACGCGCTGAAGTTCTCTTCCGAAGTTCCTTCGGATGTCTTCATCGCGAACTTACCATACCCGAGGTAGAACAGCTCCCCGACGGCGGCTGCGGGGTCGCTGGTTGCTTGGGGGACCTGCTCCACGATAGCCCCCATCGCCTGACGATTCTGACCGACGCGGACTTCCTCGACGTACGCCGCTAACAGCGCAAGGGCCGTCAGGGCCGCCGAGCCTATCGCGAAACCCTTACCGACCGCAGCTGTCGTGTTCCCGAGCGAGTCCAGTGCGTCGGTCCGCTTGCGGACCTCGGGATCCTGGTGGGTCATTTCGGCGTTGCCCCCGGCGTTGTCGGCGATGGGACCGTAGGCGTCCGTCGCCAGTGTGATCCCGAGCGTCGCGAGCATTCCCACGGCGGCGATTCCCACCCCGTAGAGCCCCATGAGCGTGTTAGTGAACCCACCCGCAAAGGAGTACGCCACCATGATCGTCACTATCACCGTCGCCAGCGATACCCAGGTGGATTTCATCCCCTCTGCGATCCCGGCGATGATGACGGTCGCGGGTCCAGTCTCGCTGCTGCGCGAAATGTCTTGCGTGGGCCTGAAATCATAGCTTGTGTAGAACTCGCTCGCCTTCCCGATGACGATCCCGGCGAGCATCCCCGCCGCAATCGCGACCCACACCCCCGCCCAGGAAACGCCCTCCACATCCCCCAGGAGGATGTAAAAAATTCCCAAAGCGAGCACGAGAATCAGACCCGTCGACCCGAAGACGCCCAGATTCAGGGCGCCCATCAACTGCTTCATCGACGCCCCCTCCTTGCATCGGACCGCGTAGATTCCGAGGATGCTCACAAATATCCCCACCCCCGCCAGGACCATCGGGCCGGCGAGCAATCTGATAGCGGCGTGTTCCGCCCCTATCGAAAAAGCGGCGGAGACGCCCAGCGCCGCCGTCGCGAGTATCGACCCGCAATAGCTCTCGTAGAGGTCCGCTCCCATCCCCGCAACGTCGCCCACGTTGTCCCCGACGTTATCGGCAATAGTGGCGGGGTTGCGGGGATCGTCCTCGGGTATTCCCGCCTCCAGCTTCCCGACGAGGTCCGCTCCCACGTCGGCGGCCTTCGTGAAGATCCCGCCCCCAACGCGGGCAAACAGCGCCTGCGAGCTGGCACCCATCCCGAACGTGAGCATCACGACGGTGACCTCGATGAGCGACATGTGAAACCCATCGATCAACGCGGGGGCAAGCTTGGTGAGGACGAGAAACCACATGGTGATGTCCAGAAGCCCGAAGCCCACAACGACGAGCCCCATAACCGCACCGGCGCGGAATGCGACGGTCAAACCGCGGTTGAGAGACTCCTTGGCGCCCTGGGCGGTCCGGTTGGACGCGAGCGTCGCCGTCTTCATACCCAGAAAACCGCACAGCCCCGAGAAGAACCCACCCGTCAGAAACGCCACGAACACGATCTTGTGCTGGACCCCGATCTGCCCCATCCAGAACAGCAACGCGCAGACCACCGCGAAGAATATCCCCACCACCTTGTACTGCCGCCTCAGATAAGCGTACGCCCCTTCCGTGACATACCGGGCGATCTCCTGCATCTCCTCGGATCCGGGGTCGGCGTTTTTGACCTGGCGGAAAAAGACGAAAGCGAAGACCAGGGCAACTAACGACCCCGTAGGTGCAACCCACCAGATGAGCGGAATCGCGTTGGGATCATGTTCCACCGCAACTACGTCGGGCTCCTGCACGGCCGCAGCACCCAGCTCCGCAGCTTGAGCGAGCGCACCGGAACTCAGAATCCCCAGGACGATCAAGACGACGGCGCTCTGGAGGATCCTGCGGGTAATACCTGTCTCTCGAATGCATGTACTTCCTGCGCGAGGCCCACCGTTCAAGCACACCTGGAGAATCCGTTCAGTTCTCACGATATCCCTTCCTACTCTGCGAAGTAGCTTCGCTACGTAGCACGAGTTCACTTTCTTATCTTTCCTGGTGGGCGCATCGCTTGGCGAGCATTCGGAAACGCCCACCACTGATTGCAGATGGGATAGTATCACCCTGGTCCCGGAAAGCAAGGAAGACTGAACGAAGATGGGATTTTCGGGGATACCGGAGATGTTCGAATGCTTCAGGCGTCTCAGAAACGGCAAAAACCCCGCGAAGCACTGATGCACATGAGTTTCGCGCTGCCGGTTAGTCTCAATCAGCAGCAGCCCCGTCAGGAATCTTGAGAGACCCGCTTGAGGGATTTCCGCGCCCTGCGGCGGCGACGCTCGGAGGGCTTCTCGTAATAGCTGTTGCGCTTGATGTCTTTCGTCAAGCCCTCCTTCTCGCACATCTTCTTGAAGCGCTTCATCATCTGCTGGACCGATTCGTTGCCTTTGGCCTTGATCTTAATCATCCGCGGTTAGCTTGTCCTTTCCATGCGCAGTTTGGGAGCCTCACGACGCTCCTTATGATATGCACTCATGCGTGAAATGCAACGCCTTTTCGGGATTATCAAGGACGCAAGGGTGCAACGGGATGCCCCCACTGCGTTTCCAAAAGTGTTGACCGGGGCGGCGGCGCCGCTACAATCCTTCCTGGGAAAGTATTATTCGGTGCACCCATCACAGGAGAACCCGCATGAGTGGAGCGAAAGTGGAATTCGTCGTTTTCAGCAAGCCCTGGAAGGACAAACCGTTGGCGGAGTTGGGAAAGTTCATCAAGGGCTTGGGGTTCGATGGTATCGAGTTGCCCATCCGCCCCGATTTCCAGGTCGAACCGGACAGCATCGCCAAGGGCCTTCCGGAGGCGGTCAAGATCCTGGGCGATTGCGGTGTGAAGATCGCCTCGATCGCCGGACCGACAGACGAAAAGACCTTCGCCGCCTGCGCAGCCGCTGGGGTCCCGATCGTACGCACGATGGTACTGGTCGATCACGGGCAGAGCTACATGAAGCGCATGGAAGAGACCTTCGCGGAGTTCGACGCGCTGGTTCCGTTGCTGGAGAAGCACGGTGTGACCCTGGGTGTCCAGAACCATTGCGACCGGGAGATATCGAGCGTTATGGGGATCCGCCACATCGTCGAGCGGTACGATCCAAAGGTGATCGCTGCGATCCTCGATTGGGCTCACTGCGGGCTCGCCGGGGAACAGGCGGACCTCGCCATCGATATACTCTGGTCGCACCTGTGCATGGTAAACTTCAAGAACGCCTACTGGAAACGCGTCAGCGGACCAGAGGCGGAAGTCGCACGATTCGAGTACTACTGGACGAGCGGAAGGTGCGGCATGGCGGATTGGGGGGCGATGGTGGATGAACTCAAGAAGCGAGACTACGAAGGAACGATCTGCCTCACCGCTGAGTACAGCGACCCCGAATCCATAGATCGGTTGATCGTCGAGGACTTCAAGTACGCCAAATCGCTGTTTGCATAAGAGGTCCGGTTCTCACCGAAAGGGCTCGGTAATGAAAGGGGCGATGATGATTCTGTTCTGCGCCGTGCTCGGACCTAGCGCTGCGCACGCGGTTCCTCGTGCGCCGTTCGAATATCCCGCCCAGAAGTACACGCAGGAGCTGGAGATCGTCTTCAAGACCTCTCAAGCCGCTCAAAAAGCGTCGATCGAAATGCTCCCACTCTACGACGGGTTCGAATGGGCCATCTCCTGCAGGTGGGACGACAACAACCCCATCTCCCTCAAGATGCACAAGCTGCTCGCGAAGTATGGGCTCAAGGCGACCTGGTATCTCAACGACCCCCGGCGGGGAAGGGGCTTTCCGGAGGCCGCGAGGGAACTCCTGAGCGGCGGGCATTCGATCGGGGGGCACGGATTGACACACCCCGTCCTTCCGGGTTGCTCGCGCAATCGCATCTTCGAGGAGATCGCAGCTGTGCGCATCGCATGGGAATCCACCCTGGACACACCCGTTCTGTCCTACGCTTTTTCCTTCACCAAGTTTCGCAACTATACGGAAGGCGATGCGATGCACATCGACATCGCACGCGCGCTGGAGCGGGCGGGATACTACAACATCCCCAACGCGAATTTTGGCCGCCAAGTCCACACGGACATGATCCTCTCTCCCATCATGCCCGACGATGGGGAAGAGATCGACGGGTTCGTGCGAAGATCGCTGAAGAATAAGAAGTTCAAGAAGACGCACCCCAACCTCTCCTTCGCGATGCACCCCCTGGCGTACGAGCGGAACAACCTCTGGGACAAGCTCGCCGGCCAATTCGCCAAGTACGCCAACAATCCCGAGTGGTGGTACTGCAATCAGAACCAATACGCCGCCTATCGCTATCAGTACCTGTACAGCAAGGTCTCCGCTGCAAAAAGCGAGGGTGAGGTGATTCGCGTACGCCTCGAGCGCCCTGTTCTGGTGGAGCTCAACGATCCGACGCCCCTGACGTTTCGAATCAACGGAGTTAATCGCGAAGATATCGCGGAGGTCAGATGCGCGACGGCGGATCATGCGGTATCCGATAGGAAAACGGATCAATTCGTTTTTCATCTCTTTCACGATCGCGATCAGGGGTTGCCCGGCAAGATCGCGCTGATCGCGAACGAAGAGAATCGGTCGCAGATTGGGAACCAGGACCGCGATCCGGACTTTCCAAAAATCAACGCGCTGTTGCATTTCGAGAAGGAGAATCTCCGCCTGACGATCACCAACGGCGGAACCGAACCCCTCAAGAAGGTTCGCGTCACGTATCGCCTCCCGCTTGCGTGGAAGGACGGAGTAATCCGCCACAAGCTGCACCACCTCGCCCCCGCCGCGCAGAAGCAAGACACGCTCGCGCTATCTCTCGCGAGTGATGAATACAAGTACAATTCGGGCTTCGGTTACTTCGTCGCCCAGATCGATTTTGTGCGGGGGAAGGAGGCGGGGCGAATCTACGCGACGACTCGCGTCAAGAACGAGCAGCTTGACCGCTCCTATCCACAAGGTGGGTTCGTTAAGCTCGGGCCCATCCAGTCTCGTCAGTTCGACCTGGGGAAGCTCGAGTCCACGGTTCGGGTGGATCAACAGTTCGCTAAACCCTGGGTGTTGGAAAGCGGGGTCTCGATCGGGTGGAAGCGCGGGGATGGGACGTTTAGATACCCGTTCCTCGATCCGGAGATCGTCAGGACGAGTGGGGCGTGGCGGAGCACGAAGAGCGAATGGTATCTGCTCCGTAGCACGGTTCACAGCGAGGTCGATCAGGACGTGACCCTGCGCTTCAAGGAGGTCAATACCGAGCGCGTGTTCTTGAACGGTGAAAACGTCACCGACGGAAGCGCCAAACTCCGCAAGGGTCCCAACCACCTTGTGGTAGCCTACTGCACGACGTACAAGCGCCGGCGGGGGTACAAGTACAACACCGAGAACGCCGGATGGTACCTGCGCGTGGTAAATCCCCAGACTAACGAGCGCGTCAAGAACATCCGCTTCGAGGCTCCGACGCTCAGCAAGGGGTAGCCCCTCACTCGGTTACTTTGATGGGCGCGGTGTGGACCCAGACCCCGTGCAGGTTGCAGCGCTGGTAGGCTCGCAGTTCACCGATGCACCCTGGAAGCGCCACACAAAGCTTAACACTCGGGCAGGTGGTTCCGGCGGTCAGGTCCACACGGGCAAGATAGGTATCGTCCGCGTAGAGTTCGATGAACTCTATGAAGTGTGCGTGCTCGTTCGGGTGCGCGAGCAGCTTCCCGACTTCGATGCTGACCTCAAAGCACTCCCCCGCCTTTACGCTCTGGGGTACCGTGAGCACCGGGAGGTGCTTCTTTTCCAAATCGGTAAGGTTGTCGGGGTCCGCGGGATGGTTCACACCGGTGAAAAGTTCTTGCGCGAGCATGCTTCTACCCTTTCAAGTCCTCTGGACTCGTTAGAAATCACTCATCGCCAAGATACAACCTTCCGCACTCTCGGATCGTGAGTCCCTTTGTGAGGCTCACTTCGCACAGAAAGTCAGGCAATCGATTTCGTCTTCACCATAGCCCACACTGATGTCGGGGGCCTGACACTCCAGGGATACGTTGTACATGCAGAAGGAGGTCTTGCACGCCCCGACGCTCCCGATGCAACTGACGTCGCCCCCCTTCATCGGAAACCTATAAAACGTATCACATCGCGGGTGGGTTTCATTACCAATGGTGATCGCCATTGCATGGCACATCTGATCGCTGTTGTAGGCGCATTCGGTTACTTGGCATTCCTTGACCTTGGGCATTTGCATGGTCCGATCTCCTTTTTTTTGAGGCGCCGTTTCGTCGGCGTCTGACGCACCTTGCACAGAACCCTTATTCATATTCTAGGCTCCCCAGATGCAAGGACGGCGGAACAAACCCTGGAATCCGCTGGAGCCCCAAGGTTTCCCACACACCCGCAGGTGAATACAATAAACTGTACACCAATCGAGAGCGTCATCTCCCGACGCGGAAAGGAATGCATCATGTCGAACGACAACGATCAGCGTCCGGGGCTACTCTGCGCCTGTTGCCTGGGAGTGGTTGTCGGGATCGTCTGGGGACTGGGCCTCCTGCTCCTGGGTATCGCAACCGTCTACACCGAGACGTACGGCCACAAAATGGTCGATGTTCTGGGGAGCATCTACTATGGATACTCTCCCGGAACCTGGGCGGGAGCATTGCTCGGTCTGGTGTGGGGATTCGCGGACGGGTTTGTCGCAACCTTCATCATCATTGCCCTCTACAATCTGCTTATCCGCTGCTGCAGGGGCTGCTGCATGTGCAGGGCGGATAAGGGTGCGTCGAACCCAGACATCACTACCCAAACCGAGGTTTAAGGGATCTACCGCGGCAACGGGGTAAGAAGTTTAGCGCGGACAGAAGGCAAATATCCCCCAAGGTGAATTTCGCGGTTGGGACGGTTCGAATATCCTCGGGGGTCTACTCTTCGACGTCGCTGTGCGGAGCGTGACTGAACCGGATGACCTTGTCTACCCGAACCAGGAGCTCCCGTTCGACCTGGGGAGGCGGGGGAACCGTCTCTACCTCCGGTGCGTATCCATCCAGGATGCTGCGATCCCGGACCTCTTCGACCTCTCCCAACAATTGAAACCCTTCGTCCGAGGAGGGATCCCAAACCACGACGGCGATGCATCTGTTGGCCTGCAAATTCGCCACGGTCCCCGGGCAGAACCAGGACTTCACCGATATCTTTCCCTCTGCGAGGCTGGAAAGATCTCCTGCGGCTGCAAGGTGCGGAAGCCCTTTCGCATCCGCTGTTCCCACCAGAATGCAAAGCCGTTTCTCTGCCAGCTCCATCGCTGCCGCGAACATCTCCCTCTTCATCTTCCACTTCCCCCTTCCGCCTCTTCCCTGAGCAGCCTCACCAGTGCGTCATCTTCTACTTGTTCGAACTGTCGATAGAATTGCCCAACGGCCTCGAAAGCAATCGGACAGCGCAGACACAGGAGGTGATCGGCGTATTCGGCCAACCTTTTCAGCGTATCCTCGGGTGCGAGTGGCAGAGCGACAGTGAGGGTCCGCGGGCGCTCTTGGGGCAGTCCCATCAACACCACCTGCATGGTTGCCCCGGTGGCGACTCCATCATCCGCAACGATGACCGTCCTGTCCCGAAGTGGAACCTTGCGTTTAATCTCGCGAAACAGAGAAATGCGCCGAGCGATCTCGGTGACGGCCAAGGTCTTTTGCCCCTCAACGTAGCTGCTCGATGCCCCGACGCGCGAGGCGATGGCTTCGTCGAGGAACAAGTTTCCGCTTTCGGTGATCGCCCCTATCGCCAGTTCCGGATTACCAGGCGCACCTAACTTCCTTGCGACTACGAGGTCGAACTCAGCGTCGAGCGCGATAGCGATCTCTTGAGCAACGATAAGCCCACCTCTGAGTATCCCAAGGACGATGGGGTTCTTACCACGGTAGTCTTCCAGCTGTTCCGCAAGCATCCGACCGGCCTGGCGGCGGTCTTGAAAGGCCTCTCCGCTTCGGGACAGTATTCGCAATCTTCCCATGAGAACCGAAACCACTCCTCCTAACCTGCCCAAGCATTATAGGCTCGTAGATCTTAAGTAACCAAATTGGCAGGGTTTCACTTCTCCTGCGGGCCGAATCGCCACATACAAGCAACCCTGTCTCAAGGATCGAGAGATGTCAGTGCGGTTTCACGTGATGCTCACTTACACTGTGACGCAAGAGCGTTGGTCCTATGATGGTCTGGATCCTCGTCACGAAAGGATGTCTGGGACGATGCTCACCTCGATGAGTTGCTGGACGGGATGAAACCGGCGGAGCTGATCCTCCGTTACACCCTCTCGCACCCGCACTGTCATACGACGATAGTCGGAACGCTCGACCCGGACCATCTTGCAGAGAATCTCGCCGCCTGCGAGAAAGGCCCGCTCCCAGCAGAACTCTACGAAGAGGTCACCAAGCGGGTCAGTGGGGTACCGTAGCACCAGGGCTTCCGCCGGGCGGAGTTGCAGGTCGCGTTACGATTCGAGCATGTCTTCAAGGATTCCGCATGCGCTGTGGACGAAGTCGGGGCAGAGCGTGCGAAAGAGATTCTCATCTTGGGCACGCTTCATCCCCTCGGGCGTTGAGATATCGCACCCAATCAGTTCGCTGCACTGCATAGAACCGTTCCGTCGCTCGAATTCTTCGAGAAACGTGCGTGCTTGGTTGTACACTTCGGACCTGTCTTTCGTCTTCTTGTGGTGGAGCCCGATTACCATCAGCGCACCGGTTGCCGCCCCGCAGGTTCCAGCGGTCCTGCCCATTCCCCCCCCGAAAGGAGCGGCGATGTGCAGCGCCTTGTCCCTGTCCAATCCAAGCGAGACCGCGTACGCGGAAAACACCGCCTGGGAGCAATTGAACCCTTCGTTGAAACACTTCACCGCTCTTTCACCGTTGTCCATGTCTGATCTCTCCGGGGCTTCTGTTGGTCTTGCAATACTCCCTGCGATATGCGGGCCGGAGAGATGATTCTACAACAGCATTGGCGCACCCACTCAAGAATCTTTTCTGCAATCGTCACCCCCTGCGGGCGTGATAGACTGTGTACGGGGATCGGTGGTTCTTGCTCGTGGAAAGGGATTGACAGAACCGGGCCGGACGGGTAGTCTATTGGTTCCAAGCTGTTGATTCCGCAAGGGGGTAGCGGTAGCAGGCGGAAGAGACGCTTGTAAAAAAGAATAGCGCGGCGGGTGGCAACCGTGGCAAGGGGCTGCGGAACTGTCGGCTTGTTCCTGTCGCTTGACCGCTTGAGAGGGAGGCAAATCCCATGATCAAGCAACGGCTTTTTACACCTGGTCCCACTGATGTCCCACCCGAGGTCCTCAACGAGATGGCGAAGCCCATCTTCCACCACCGCACCGAGCGGTTCCGGAAGATGTTCGCCGAGGTCAACGCCGGTCTGAAAAAGATCCTCAAGACCGACAACGACATCTTGACGATCGCCGGGTCGGGCACGGCGGGAATGGAAGCGGCGATAGCGTGTCTCATCCCGCGCGAGAAAAAGGTGCTCGTCTCCAACGGCGGAAAGTTCGGAGAGCGCTGGGTCAAGGTCTCCAAGCGCTACGGACTCGACGTCGACGAGGTTCAATTGGAGTGGGGCACCGCCCTGCAGCCGGACACGGTAAAGAAGAAGCTCTCCACGGGTCAGTACGGTGCGGTCGTCACGGTCTATAGTGAGACCTCGACGGCGACGGCGTGCGATCTGGCGGCGATCGGGAAGGTCGTCGCCGATACCGATGCGATCCTCGTGGCGGATTGCATAACGGCGGCTGGTGCACTCCCGCTGGAAACCGATGCGTGGAACGTGGACGTCGTCGCAGCGGGGTCACAGAAGGCATTGATGCTCCCGCCCGGCCTGGCGAGCGTGGCGGTGAGCGAGAAGGCGTGGAAGCTCGCCGAAGCAATCGACCCCCCCTGCTTCTACCTGGACCTGAACGCCTACCGCAAGTCACTCGCCAACAACGATACCCCGTACACACCCGCGATCTCGCTGATTCGCGGGCTCAAGGTCGCCGTCGATACGATCAACGCGATCGGGATCGACACTGTCGTCGCCCGCACCGCCATGCTCGCCAAAGCGACCCGCACAGCCGCGCAGCCCATCGGATTGCAAGTCTTCTCCAAGCAGCCGAGCGATTCGGTTACCGGGCTGCTCTTCCCCGAAGGGGTGGATGACAGCTTCCGAAAGGCCCTGCGGACGAAGTACGGTGCGTCCGTAGCGGGCGGGCAGGAGCATCTGAAGGGCAAGCTCTTCCGCATCTCGCACATGGGATACGCCGATCCGCTCGATACGATCGGATTGATCGCAGCGATCGAGTATACGTTGGCGGATCTGGGTGCGAAGGTCGAGATCGGGGCAGGCGTAGCAGCGGCCGCCAAAGTCCTCAAGGACTGGAAGTAGAAAGGAGGCAAACCATGAAAGTTCTTATCGCAGACAAACTCTCACCGGTCGGTATCGACTGGTTGAAGAAGCAACAAGACGTTGAGGTTGAGATCAACGTGGGTCCTTCGGTGGAAGAACTGGCCAAGATCGTCGGGGATTACGACGGGATGATAATCCGCTCCGGGGTCAAGGTGACCGCGGAAGTGCTCGCGAATCCGGGCAATCTCAAGTGCATCGCTCGCGCCGGAGTGGGCGTGGACAACGTGGACGTGGCGGTGGCGACCCAGAAGGGAATCATCGTGATGAACACCCCGTGGGGTAACACCCTCGCGACGGCGGAGTTGACGTGGGCGCTGATACTGGGGCTGTCCCGGAAAATCGCCCCCGCCAACGCCTCGCTCACGAGCGGTCAGTGGAACCGCAAGGAGTACCAGGGAACGCAGGTCAGCGGGAAGACGCTCGGTGTGGTGGGCGTCGGGCGCGTTGGAATGGCCGTCGTGAAACGGGCCCTCGGTATGGACATGCGCGTCCTGGGGTACGATCCGTTCTTCGCCGGCTCGCCCGATCCCGATATAGAAATGGTCAAGGACCTGAACGAGCTCTGCAAGAGGGCGGACTACATCACCGTTCACGTCCCGAAGAGCCCCGAGACGATGGGGCTGATCGGAGCGGAACAGTTCGCCGTGATGAAGCCCACCGCCCGCGTCATCAACTCCGCCCGCGGTGGAATCGTCGATCCGCCGGCCCTGCTGGAAGCCCTGGAAAACGAGAAGATCGCCGGGGCCGCTATCGACGTCTACCTGAAGGAACCGCCCGA
>SDBT01008718.1_pt1 | contig 16527 bp, 15 predicted proteins | sample 2277101 | NCBI WGS metagenome assembly SDBT01 (sample SAMN10404973, study PRJNA504765) | marine sediment metagenome | isolation source: marine sediment core GS10_PC15, 103 cmbsf | place: Arctic Ocean: Southern Knipovich Ridge | collected 2010 | reverse complement strand
CCCTAAATTTCGATCAAGCCCCATTTTGGATTGAACCGCTTTTGGATGAGTGTCCAGACATTATGTTCATCAATGGAAGGCAAACCTTCAAGACAACTAACTCCAGTTCACTAATCGCGTGGATATCCCTATTCAAGCCAGGATGCGAAGTCACCTGGGTTGCAGACGACGAAAACCACCGTGGAGCATTTTCTGAAAAAAGACTTAGGGAAGAAACTTTTTTGGCCAATGAGAAGTTAGAACAGTTCCTACCTCACGGTCAGGCTAATGTAGGAAGAATTAGGCTATTAAATGGAAGTACAATCTATCTAGTTACTGACGAAAACAAATATCACGCAGTAGAGGGACACTCAAATGAGGTATTGGTACTTGATGAAGCTCAAGCTCAAGATATTGGTTTTTTGCCTGTCGCAATGTATTCACTATCTAAGACACACGGACGACTTTACATTTTTGGAATTGGAGGGGAAGCTGGATCAGATTACGAAAAACGATGGCGTCGTACAGACCAGCGTGAGTGGATTTACGACAACCAAAAATGGCGCGACAGCCTGGAGTTCGACTCTACCGGAAACATAATCAATTCGACTAATGACATACAAGAATTACTTACTGGCAGATGGGTTGCTCAAAATCCTAACACAGCAGGAGAGCAACACGGTTATCACTTCCCACAAGAAATCTTTCCTCATGTCCCACTCACAATTGATGACGCCATTCACAAATATCGTGTGCAGCCTGAGCTTTCCATTGAATACCAACAAAAACACTATCCCCATTCAATGTTTCTATCACATTGCCAAGGTGAGTTCTTCAAAGCGGAAAGGCGTCCCATTACGCCGGATATGGTTTCCGCGTGTTATGTTAATGATCTCACACTTCTCAAAGGTTATGAGGTTAGGGAACTCAAAGAAACCTATGGAAATGAAATACTTGTTACTGGGGGTGTAGATTATGGGAGTGGTCCAAGTGCGTCGCAAACTGTTGGTTCAGTTCATATCCATTGGCGTAAGTCTAATCGCGTACAGCTTGCATGGATTGATAGGAGGCCACAGGAGCATCAACTTTATCAAGCACGATATCTGGCAGAAATGTTTGCAGATTATGGAATCGACTTTGGAATCGGGGACCTCGGATATGGAGCAATACAAGTAAAGTTAATGCAGGATGGTGGAAGGGATCATGAGGATGTCAAATTCAACGGATTAGGCGTTCATCACTTTGTAGGGTGCAGAACAGTCGGAGATGAGACAAAACCCGAAATGGACTTTCGTAGAGAGACTGATGAGCACGGTACACAAACTGCACGGTTGCAAATTGACAAAACCACGGTTATTCAGAATTTTGTAGATTTTATCGGAATGAGGGTTTCACACCCGCTTTACCCTCAAAGCCTCGAAAAGCAGCGTCCCATGTATATGATCCCGCATATGAACGACTGGGAAACTGATTTCCTAATGGATGACTTTTGTGCCGTTACAAGAAAAGATTTGGAAGAAGAACAGCAAGTCCGAATCGAAGATCCCAGACAACGCGCGCGTAAAGAGTATAATCATCCACCAGATAGCGTAATGTCAATTATCTATAATTTGGTTGCAGCACAAACTTATCGTCCAAGTCAGTATATGATTACCCCAGTAAAACGTAGACAAAGGCAATTTTCGTAGATTACCTCGGTATATAAGGTACAACGACCAATTACTTACACGTGGCTACTTGCCTCGGTCATCGATTTGGAACTGGTTGTAAAAAACGTAGTCACTCTACTCGCGCTGATAACTGGCGTATTCACCAATTATGCTATCAATGTTATTGTATTCTAATTCTCAATAAAAAACCACCAAAAGGCATGGGTGGGAAATATCTCAAGCCAGCCGTGTATTCTGACTTTCAGGCTATTGCAGTCCCACGTAAAACAATTTTAACCAATGTCATTATTCCTAAAGTAAGTTGACTTGGAGATCTCGTCTAACTAATGGTTTAACGAAATTAGGTGTTATTGATACAGCCCCAGTCGCTACTCACTTTAAGCCGCTTGGCTCAGTTGGAGTGCAAGATGTAAAAAATTTCATGACATATGAAGCAATGCCAGGATTATCTCAGCCCGTGTTCGGACCAGAAATTTCTACCGTGGGCGCGTACTCGCGTGAAGGCTATACTTCGAGAACTTTTGATTCACCAGCAATTAGTTTTAAACAGCAAGCAGCAGGACTTCAAGTTGACGAAGATGCACAACTTGCAATTAATCACCTAGCCTCCCAAGTTACTGGAGGCGAACATTATGTTAAAGCAGAACTAAAAGAGGTTGTAGATTACTTTACAGAATTTACAACTGATATGCTATTTGATACCTTTGATACTCGGCTTGTAAAAGAATTATTATGGTATGGAAATTCTGTGTGGAAACCCCGTATGGGGATTGCGAACGTTAGAAGGTTCGAGGATCTTATGCACATACCAATCTCATCTTTCGTGCGAGTATGGTGGGATCGACAGAGAATTCCATACAAGTATGAATTCCGCGGTGCAGAATACCAAGGCTATCATAATCCAGGCGAGATAATTCACTTTAACTGGAATCCAGTTGATGCAAGTATTTTCGGAACTGGTTTTGGAATTTCAATGACATCTCCAAGAACATTTACAATGCCAACTCCAGAAGGTCCAGTTACTAACACACTTCCAAGTTTGCTAGAAAGAAAGTATGCAACACAGTTCAATATGCAAATGGCAGAGCAACGCTATATCTCACGTAATGTTTGGGTTGTGGATAGCGGTAGCGAGGAAGATAGAAGGGCGCTTGAAGCTCAGGTAAATAATCTAGAGGTAGGTCAAGATGTAGTTGCTGGAACTAAAGTCGAAGTACAAGAACTTGGTACGCAAGCTCGTAACTTTAATCCATCACAATTTGCAGATTTAACAATTGGACCAATTTTCAAAGCAATGAATGACTTCCGTGGTAAACAAGGCAGTAGCGAATCACATCAGTACGCAAACGCAAAAACTTCTGCTGTCCTAGATGAAATCGGACTTGCAGCATTTCCAATTGCAGTTAAAGAACAACTCGTAGATAAATTCTTCAAGCCATGGTATATGGCTAATGGAATACCTGATGCACGTACAGGAGGCTTGACTATGATTCCTTGGCGCGACTTGGGATTTGAGTTAGAATTCGGTGAAGTAGAAAAGAAAGATATCAGTGTCCAAGATCAAATTAAACTACTTGAGATTTACATCAATGCTCCAATACCCAAAGACCCAGCAGAACTACGCAAGTTGTTCGAGCAAGCAGGATTAGGACTTACAAAAGATATTGATAGACAACTTGAACAAATGTATAATGATCCGATGGGACAAATGGCATTGCAAAACGTGGGAGCGCAACCAGGAGGACAACAGCCTGGAAATCAACAAGAACCATATTATGATAACAACATGAATCTACCACAGCATGATGAAGGTGGTGGACAAATCCCTCCACAATTCAATAATCAAAGAATGGGATCTCCACCAATGGATAATCCAATTTATGATAGCATGGCAAAAGATGTCCGTGGGGATATCCAGAATAAATACAAACGCGGAGATCAATCACAAGACTGGCAAACTGGTAGGAACTATGAATAATGCCTAAAGCAGTCCACGACTTAGCAATAAAACTACAGGGACAAGGAAAATCCGAGGATTCTGCATGGGCTATTGCAAATTCCAAAACAACTAAAAACGACAAGCACATGGAAGAATTAATGGATCAATCTCCAAGTATGACTAATTTAGCACCATCCCCTCAGAATACAGGTTCGTGGCCAACTACAAATCCCACTTTTGGTAATCCAACACAAGAGCAAGGATCACCATGTGATATTTGCGGTGGACCAGAACATCCACCAATGGATCACCCATATTTACCAAGGATGCCAAATGACCCAATGGCTATGACTCAACAACCACAAATGCCGATGCAAATGCCAATGCAATCTCCAATGCCTCAAATGCCACAACAACCCCCAATGCAACCTCATCCAGCTCAAACTGAAGGTGGTATGGGAAGTGGTGAATATCCCCACGGTAGCGGTGGCGGTGCAATACAAGCTCCCAGCGGTGGCGGACAATCTGGCGGTGGCGACAGTGGCAGTGGTGGCGGTAGCGGCGGCGGAGGCGGTGACGGTGGTTATGGTTCTAGTTCAATGGGCGGACAGCGACCTCAACCTGGTCCGGTAGTTTCATTTAACGAAACTATTATGAAGCAATTACTCGAAAGTAAAGTTGGTTGCGGTTGTCAGAAATCCAAGAAAGGTTAGCACTCTGTGGGAACTGTAAGTGGTTCGTTGCTGGTGGTCAGTGTGAAAGAGTCATCGGTAAAATCGAAACTACTGATATTTGTGACTTACATGAGTTTGGCAGCGTTAATCCTATCGATACTCCTGTGGTACCCACAATAGATAAAATCCAATCAAACTATAGAGCTGGAAATATTCCGTTTAATGCTCACTTTGCCGATCCGCTTTTACAAGAAGCTTTTAGTGCAGATCAAATAAAAAATGCAATTCGTGATATGCAGGTACGCGGAATTGACACAACTGAAATTTTACGTGTTGTTTTATCATATCTTCAAGAACCTAATCCAAGTGCAAAAGAGTGGCCACCTGATATTACTGGCTTGGATCTTTTAGCACAGGTTCCAATTCCTCAAGTGCCAGCTACAAAATTTCCACCAATTTATCAACCTAATACTCCTGGTCCAACTGAGCCATTTTGGGTTCCTGATGTTAATCCATATCCAAATAATCCCACGCCGGATTTCGCAGGTGTCGCGAATGTATCTCATCAATATAACATACAAAATCCACCAGCACCATCATCTAACAACTGGCTAGGTTTAGCAACTGACGCTAGAAGCGAACCCCCTACTATTGGAGTTGAACCTTTTAACGTAGCACAGTCCATACAACCTTGGAGATATAATGTCGAAGATTCTCAAATGGCTCCAGGTAGTCGCCCTATTAGCATCGAGCCTTCCCACAGTGAACCTAGTTTACGAGAAACCGATACCGACTTATGGAAATACATCTACCAAAGCCACGATAACGATGATATCTGCGCCAGATTCGGCGGTAAAGTTTTTGATCTTAACGACAGGGTTAATCGACCAATCCCACCAAGTGAAGCGCTTGGTTACACCAACACACACCCTAACTGTCAATGCTACTGGGAGATTGTTACTGAGGGTTTCAAAGTCAACAAAGTTACCAAAAAGCCAAAAGAGCACCTTCACTCTGTCAACCGTAAAATTGGGCAGCGGGCAAGGCGCGGGACCCTTCATACTGTAAAACCTGATGGCAGTCTATCTAATAGAACAAGACATTCTAATCCACTCCACGAAGCCATTATGGACATCCGAAATGAATTTGGATGGCTCACTGATGATTACCTTTCCAAAGCAAAGGTATTGGCAGATACTAACGGAGGACAAATGTACCTCATTCGAGCAAGCCAAGCAACTATTACCGATCACCGTTCCGAAGGCGAACCACTTAGAAGAAAATTAGCAGAGGATGAAATGAACGCGATGGCGCGTACTGCAATTAATCACGGCATGGACATCAATCATAATCCCGCTTGGAAAACAATATCCATGATCGTAGATTCTGAATATGATCCACTTAGAAAAGAAATACAAATGTTAGTTATGGAAGAAGATCCAGAAATTATTCAAGCCATACAAACTGGTGTTATTACAGCGGTTTCTATCAACGGAGGATCACCTAGGACAGAAACTGTAGAACCTTGTGAACATGGCTGTAATGACAATACTTGTGAATTATGTCTAGTTCCTAGGGGTGTAGTTTTAGGAGAGTTAGACGATGTAGCGTTGACTTGGGTTGTTACACACCCGATGGGTTTGCAATGGAGAGGTATGAATATTCCCTCTGCGCTACCAGGTGTGAAAACCACGGCTATTCAGCCGATTTAGAGGTTAGCAAAACAACTTTAAGCAATAATCATCGACTTTATTCAATGTCAATCGTAAAACGACTACAAGAATGTAATTCTTTTAATGAAGCCATTCCATTGCTCAATCAAGTAAAAGCAAAACCTGCACTACGAAAAATAGTGGAAACTGCAATACTATTGAAGAATCACCCTGATCCACATCAGCGTGAATATGGTGGCAACTTTATGAGAACTGCATTACAAGAACTTGAGATGGACAAAGATGAGCAGCCTACACCCCATCATGATGATGGAGTAAGTGTCAAAAAAGACAAGATTATCAAAGAGGAAGAACTCGAAGGTGGTAATCCAAGCGGTACTTCAGGCTCAGAGCAAAGCTCTGATAATACAGGACCATACCCACAAGTTGGTACAGAAGAACCTAATTCTGATATTGAATCAATGCAAGGCGGAGCAGCCAGCGGAGATAATCAAATGAAAGAGGGTCAACCAATGGGAATGTTTCCAGGTATTGAGCCAGGTGTAGCATCCGAAATGGGTGCTGGTATGCCACAGATGCCTGCAATGAACAGTGGACAGCAAATGAGACAAATGCAATATACTGTTAATGAGGCAATCAAAAGATTCTTTGTTCCATTAAGAAATCAAATTCAACAACAACAAGAAGCAATCAAGGTTCTATCTAGGCAAGTGAGAGAATCAGAGGCAAGAACTGGTAGCATGAAACTCGACTTAACTAAAGTCAAGACTGGTTCCCAAGCCCGTGTTATTCAGGAAACCGCAGGTGGAATGAGTGACCCAATATTCAATCCCGCACCTAGTCCAATTCACAGCAAAGTTTTTGAATTGGAAAAAGCACGATCCGAAATTGCCCAACTGGATAAAGCCATCAGAACTTCTGGTACTTATATCCAATAATCCCCTTTTTTCTTCATACAAAAACAACTTTAAGCAATAAATCATGATTCCTAAGCAATGACAAATCTATATCCTGGATTAGCTAGAGGTCCAATCGACCACGAAGCTAGTTCAGTAATTAACGCAATAGCAAGTGAATCAATCGACATGGGAGCCGTCGTAGTTCAGATCGCTCCAGCAGCAATAGAACTTCTACCAAGGGTAGAAAATGCAGATGCCATCACCGAAATCGGTTATGGTATTGTTGTTGGTGGAGATGTAGATGGAATTTACGGAACTGGTGCAGCATCAACTGATGATACTACAAGAGCATCAAACGCAGCGGGACAAGCAGTAGTTGTTTGTACCCAAGGCAGATGTCTTGCAAAAATCACAGAGACTACTACACTGGGAGCAGCATTATCTCCTACTACAACTGGAACACTTCAATTGGCTGATACAGCAGGTCACTTTATCATCGCGCGCGCACTTCAAGTGGGCGCATCTGGTGACATAATTGCAGTTGACGTCCAAAGAGAAGGAGCGTTCTAATCATGGCTACTAAATCAAAGTGGTCACGTGGAACTATTCTCGCTTTAGATGAAATGTCTCATATTCGTGAGGCATTGCAATTAGGTGCAGAAGCAAGTGTTATGGAAGGCAAACCATTTGACGTCATGCGACCAATTCGTGAAACTCCATTGAGTGTTTTCTACGACAAAGCAGATCCACATTCGTTCGAGAATGAACGACTTAATCCAAACTTACCAGCAATCTGGTTCAACCGTTATGGTATGAGAATCGGCGAGATGGCTAGGACAAATCCATACATCGGAGGCAAACAACTCCAAGAGACTGTATCAATCCCAAACACTCTATCAGCATTGAAAATTGCTGATGAGATTTTAGAGGGAGCAGAACCTTACAGCGACTGGAAACAATATGCCAGACTAATTGAAATGGACACTCCAAAAGTCAATGTCCCGCTCACAAAATATACTGACACAGTTGGTGGCGCAGTAGGCGACCAAAAAGGTTTGGAAATTTACTCTGAAGGCGGAGGTACACCCCCTGCAATCGGCGGTAAAGTTACGACAGTCGAACTCGATACAAGTGGTACTAACAACTCCTTTAGAGGTACAATTGCAGTCAATAGAAACGATGTAAAGGATAACAATTTCCTATCAGTTGAGCAATCACTGAAAAACGCTGGAAATGAGTTTTACTTTATGATCGGTGAGAAAATCATAAGAACTCTCACTGGCTCATCTGAACCTCCAACAGCAACAGCACTCGCTCTTTCTGGTGCAACTCCAGAGCATGAACAATTCATGGCACTAATCGAAGTAATCAGGGGAAGATTCCCAGGGTCACAACGAAACAGAGCCGATACAATGTTCATACATCCACAGGATGCAGCAAAAGCAATCAAGAACGCTGGTACAAGCGGTACATGGCCTTTACTATCTCGATTTATTGTTGGACCAACTGACAATACAGATGTAGTAAATAATTCTGGATTAGCAGCAGCACTCGGTTTACGCAATGTATGGGAAACCCCACAAATTGCGCAAGGACTGGTATTAGTTACCAAGAGAGATATCGCAGAAGTTGTAGGACTCCGAGAGGATCTAACGATTGAAAACTTCGACTTGAGCGTAGGCGGAATTTATGAATCAGACCTATTGGTTAGAATTCATATCAAAGAAGCTCACGCTGACGTAGGCGCGTTTAACATAACAGCATTTTAGGTGACTAAGATGGGAACTGTAAAATGCGAACGATGCGGTGGACACGCAGAAGCTAACTCCATAGAAGAAGGATATCCATTAATAGATCACGCAGTTGGTCTATCAAGCGGTCATCCTTGTGAGGCAGGTAAAGCGACACTGATAATGGTCGGAGAGACACAGGCACCCAAAACAGAGCCTGAACCAAAAGTCGAAGAAACGAAGAAAAGTTCAAAAGCTATCAAGTCCTCTGAAAAAGAGGCATCCTAACTTTTTATCGACATGGAAGAATTCTATGTTGGAATGATAATGGCAGCGCTAGGAGGCTTGGCTGTACAGAATTATAAAAATCATGGTTGCATAAAAAAACTTGAGGGAACACTCAATAACCATTTACAGTCAGCCAAGAAAAATTAACCAACTGCGAAATCGCAATAACCCATATCCATAAAACCCCAATTTTGCAATATTGCATAATGACTAAGAAAACGAAAACAATCACCGTGTACGTTAGTACATGGAGACAAATAAAACGAAAAGCAGACGAAGGGGAAATGTCCATAGCAGATTTTATGGAAGGAAGATTCACTTGATCCAAAGAAATATTGGATTGATTGCAATCGTAGGACTCTTTGCTTTCAGCGTGGCTTATGTCTATGCTGACCATTCTGTACCATTTGACAGTTGGATAGATCATAGATGTTACACCAATTCAGTTGGAACATTTCTATGTTCATGGACTCCAAGCGGTAATACAACTTTCACGCCTCCATTAACGGAAGAAGAAACCGTTGAGGAAACAGAAGTGATAGAAGAAACTGTTGAGGAAATTCCTGTTGATCCATACGAAGGTATGACTAGAGAAGAAAAAGACATCCAGCGAACTATTGATAGAATCGAGCAGGACTTGATTGAAGATCGTGAGTCAGTTCCAAACGCTGACAAGCAACTCCTGATACTCCTAAAGAGAGCACAATCAGAGTGCTACTTTGGTGTTGATCAAGGCCAGCCAATACAGGCATACGCCTTATTTGGAATACCTGATGGATTTCTATACATCGATGAAACTGATTTTTCCAAGCACTCACAACTAGGAAAGATTGCCAAATTGATAGAAGCCTGCAAAGGATGGGACAAATATAGAGTCACACACCTTGGAGAACAATATTCAGATATTGCTCAAGCAACTGCTGACGCAACAATCTGGGAACCTAGTGCCACTCTAACAGGCAACGTCACTAATACTGATGAGTTTATGAACAGGGCAATCTCTGAACATGACATTCTAGAGGAAGCAGAAGAAGCACAGGATTACAAGTGCTCGACTCTAGGTAAGCAACGAGGATTCTGTCCAGAAGGAATAGGTGAATCTGTCTATGTCCACGACACAACAAACAATCCAGCACTCTCAAAGTATTTGCAATACAAAGCAGATCCAGAGAATCAAGTTGGCGAACCAAAATACAGTGTCAAGACAAACGCAAAATGTTACACACTTGAATCCTTCGCAAAGCAGTACGAACTAGATGAAGAAGCAAGAAAGGCACTGCTAGAAGCAGGAGGATGTAGGGTATGAGTGACAAAGAAGCCAACGATGGTGTAACAACAGCAGATGAGAGAATGTTCAAAGGTAAAAGAATCACACAGAATCAAACACTGGCGATTATCATTGTCCTAGCAATAGGCTTTGGTAGTGGTGGAATATGGTATCAACAATCAAGTGCTGATCTGACAGACCAAGAAGTCTATAGAATAATCAAGAACTGGCATGACGACAACGGACATCTGTTCGTATCACAGGATGAACTCAAAATGCAACACGAAGTAATGACTGATGCTATTGCAGCACCTCACATTGAGATCCAGGATAACGAGGACAAAATCCTGCTGAATCGTCAAAGCATCAACGACATAAAGATTGAGATTGCAAAGTTGAAAACACAAAACACTGGAACTGGAACTCCATCACAAGGAACTATCTCTGTATCAGTGGCTGAATCATGCTATGAGCATGGTGACGTTGTAACCTTTGAAGGCATGGCAACTCCAAGCAGACAACTAACATCTTCAATCTACAAGGACAAAAAAGACTTTGAGGCTTCGCCAACAACCAATACAAACTCAAACGGTTCATTCCAACTCTACTGGGTCATACCAGATGATATAGACATTGGAACATACATAGCAAAGCTTAGAGATTCAGGCGGTAAGTTCGGTGAAATCACAGTTAGCGTGAGAAATAATTGCTAACACTCCTTTTCTTTTTTTGCTTACCATTGGCATCAGGTGACTACGACTGCACATATTCAGTCTATATGGGAACGTTTGACGAAGTCAATGAAGAATGGATTGGTCGTGGTTTAGTTGGAGCATATTACGACCCAAACACCAAGACAGTGTATCTCTCTGATTGGAAATATTATAGTCACGAATGGAGGCACGCCTTCTGTCAGAATTATTTTAATAATAACTCAATAAATCATGACTACTGCATATCACCTCACTTCAAAGTTATGAATAAAAACTTGTATAGTCCTGAACCCACCGACTAAGTAATGTCAGCAGATGACGAAAATACCTTAATGAACCTCTCAAAGAATGAACTTTCAATGCTAGTAGTTGCTTTCACAATAGGAATTTTCCTTGTGACTGTATCTGCTTCAATCATTATCTCAATGTTCAATCCGAATAACGAGATCAATATCATGGGATCGTGGGATTTAGATAGATTTCAAGATATGTTCTTTATTTTGCTAGGTTCAGCAATCGCATTTCTAGGAATAGGAGTGGGTAGCAAGACAGCACTCATGGCAAAAAAGCCTTAGTGCTTTATCCCTTTTTTTCAATAATACTTTTAACCAATCATTTTTAGGTGGATTTATGGACTTGAAAGATCTCCTAGCTCACGTAGTAGTGGTAGTCATAATCGTTATTGTCGTGATTGTTGTAAACCAACCTTGCAACTGTTAAAATAGTAAGGATTTTTGATTAGCACTTTATTTATCCTACTACCTCCTTATTTTTCTATTGGCTGATAATACCAAAAAATGCTCAGTTTTGGGTGAAGCAAAACAAATAGAATTTCGTGAGAACATTGATGGACTTAGAGAGTGGCCTATGAAATGGAACTGGGCTGACGGTGAAATCTCATATCGATTAAACAACTATTCTGAGGATATGCTAAAGTCATGGCAGACCAGAGCCGTTGTAGTAGCCCTTAGATGTTGGCAATTAAGAATTACAAAGCTCAAATTTCGACGCGAGAGGAACCGTGATACTTCCGTGGACTTTGACATTTCGTTTGAACCTGCTGACCATTTTAATTCACAGAATATTCTAGCATTTGCCTATTTCCCAGGTCAAGGTGACATTTCAGGAGATGTCCATATAAACGATAATTGGGACTGGCAACCAGGTGTCCATTTGTCAGATATGGGACGTCCACCTCTAGTTCCTGTAATGATTCATGAGTTTGGTCATTCATTGGGTTTACGCCATGATACTTTGTCCAGTTCAATGAATAAGGAAATAATGTACCCTAGTATCAATTTTGGAACACCTACAAACAAACTTGGACCACGTGATGTAGAGAGGATTCAGGAGAGATATGGCGTTCGTAATCTACCAAATTTCATTATTAGGTATTTTCAAAACCGTAGAAATCAGGGCTGGGATTTCTACTAAAAAAAGATTTTATCATATATTCCATATTTCTAAGTTATGCCAGATGCTGATATTACTAATATGCGCTTACCGCGCACATGGGTAACTGCACAGCCAAATAACCCAGCGTTTGATATTTCAAAAGATGAACTTGATGATGATCTGCGAATCCTGGGAGATGTAGATTTTGGTGCTAATAAAATTGGAAATGTTCTAAATCCAACGCTAGCCCAAGATGTGGCAACTAAGAATTATGTAGATACCTCAAATGTTCAGAATTTCTTTGATACCGCAGGAACTGGACTTACAAGTTCTGGCAGCACAGTCAATGCAATAGGAACAGCAAGCAGAATCTCAGTATCAGCAAGTGCTATTGATATTGATTCTGGATATGTAGGACAAGCCAGCATTACCACTCTAGGTACAATATCTACGGGAACCTGGGAGGGAACAGCAGTAGCCACAGGATTTATCGCTACCACATTAACAGGTAAGACTTTAACAACTGCTACAATCGACGGTGATCTCAATACGATTCTTGACATCAATGAGACTCAACAAAATGTTTCAGTTGGTGCAAGCGGAACTGTTCTAACATCAAACGGAGTTGGTGCTGCTCCGACGTATCAAGCAAGTGGTGCAGGAGATATGATTCTTGCATCTGTTCAAACTTCAACTGGTAAAAAGACATTTCAGCCTGACGCAACAAATGCAGGAATCAATGTAGGCAGTCTAGCTGGGGACCCTTCTTCACCAGCAACTGGTGATATTTGGTATAATTCTACAAGTGGGTCATTTAGAGTTAGAGACACTGGAGCATCAGTAACAATGGTTACAACTACAGAAGCTCAAACTTTGGCGAACAAGAGTTTAGCATTAGGAAGCAATACAATAACAGGAAGTATAACAGAATTTAACACAGCATTACAAAGTGATACTTTTGTAACACCTTCATCAACTTCTACTTTTACCAATAAGACATTTGATGCAAATGCAACAGGCAACGCATTATCCAATATAGACATAGCAGATCATTCTGCTAGTGGTACACCATCAGCAACAACATTTTATCGTGGTGATAACACCTGGTCCACTCCAGCAGGCTCAGGAGATATGGTACTTGCAGATGCACAGACAGTCACAGGTGCTAAGACATTTGCTGATGATGCGTTTCTCATTCAAAATCCTGCAATAACATTTGAATATCTATTCCAGGGTGGTGCAATAGTTGCAGATAGAACAATCACACTTCCTGTTCTAACAGGAAATGACACATTAGTTTTTGAGGCACATATCCAAACATTAACCAATAAGACAATAGATGGTGACGACAATACAATAGTGGATATCAACGAGACTCAGATGAATGTCTCAACAGGTGCATCAGGAACCGTGTTGACATCCACTGGAGCAGGTGCGGCTCCAACATATCAAGCATCAGCAGCGGGAGAAGCTAACACTATTGCTTCACTTGGTGGCGGAACTGTTCTCACAGCAGCAGTTCCAAAATCAGGCGTACAACTTCAAACAGTTTCTATTGCTTCAACAGCACCCATCAATCATTCTACTACAACAGATTTAATGACGTTTGTTTTATCAGGAACAACAGCAGAGTTCGATACAGCATTAGAATCTGAGAACTTTGCGTATGTAGGTGCAGCCAATACATTCACTGGTGCTAATATCATAGACAATGCTACTGGACTAACATTTAACAATCAAGGAGCAGGAATTGATCCGATATTATTCAGTAACGCAGCAAGTCAAAAATTAAATCTTACTGGTCTATTATCTGTTGGTGGTGTAATATCCTCTACTATAACAGATGGTTCTGGCACAATAGATGCTGAACGAGTTGATGCCACACCATCAAACAATGACGTTCTCGGAAATATTAGGATGCGTGGTCCTGATTCTGCTCAAGTAGTACAAAATTGGGGCAGATTTGTCGGTAGGTCAAAAGATGTTCTTGTTGGTCAAAGAGAAGGCAGATATGTTTTTCAGGTCATGCGAAATGATGTAACTAATGTTAGTGCTTTAGAGATCAATAACAATCTTGGCTATGTAGAAATCTCTGCTAATTTCAATTTATCAGTAGAATCTGGACAGTTAGTTGATTTAGAAGGTGCAGCAGGCGATACTTCAATCCGTTCTACTGGAGATGTAGTTGTTATGGAAGTAGGTGCTGGTGGAGATGAATACACATTTTCACCGACGACAATGGATGTTACAGGTGCCAGTATTATCAATGCGACAATAGACGGTGATCTCAACACCTTAGTCGATGTTAATGAGACTCAGATGAATGTATCAGTGGGTGCAGCCACTACCGTATTGACCTCTAATGGCGTAGGTAGTGCTCCGACATACGCAGCACCAGCGGGGGGAGAGTTCACGGCAGCATGGACTGCTGACCATAATCAAGGTGGCTCTGCCTTTGGATTACGAGATGCCCTATTTGTCGATCCGACAGTAACCACGAAAAAAATACAACTTGATCTAGTTGGAATGACTGCCGCAGTGACAGCAATTCTTGATTTTAATTTCACAACGGCTAAAACTATAACGTTCCCAGATGTTACAGATACTCTTGCAGTAAAAGGTGCTAATATTTTCACCGCATCTCAGGATTTAAATGGAAATAATCTAGATAATTTTGGACAGATTCAAGCTAATGCTTTAGCAGATGCTATCGTGTTTAGTCCAGCAGATACACACGAACGAATAACAAGTGATGCTGACATACAAATTAATTTTTACGCAGGTGATGTTGAAAAATTCAGAATACAGGCTGGTGCTGTAACAGTTTTAGCAACATCATTTAACTTGGCAGGAGCTAGCTTAGACAACTTTGGGCTACTTCAAGCACAAGTTCTAACTGATGCAATTGTTTTTAGTCCAGGAGATACAGACGAACGAATAGAATCTACAGTAGATGCTCAATTAAATTTCTTTCTTGGTGGTGGTCAAATTGCAAGATTTTCGGTTGGTCTATTAGATTTATTTGCAGACCTGAACTTGAACGCAAACTTCATGCAAGCTGGAGAAATTGTTGATCCAGCAGCAGGAACCAATAGTGGCAAGTTCTACGTTAAAGATGTAGGTTCAGTTTCAAAACCATTCTTTATCGGTGATGGTCAGGCAGCAGTTGATTTAACTTCTGGCGGCGGTTCAATCACATTTACAGATGCAGTCCTTTGCACTTTGGAAGTCCCCGAAGGAACTGTTGCTTTCCCAGATGTTCACGCTTTAGTAACAGCAGGAACTAAAGTTACTGGCTTTGTATTACCTGATGGAGCCAGCACAAGCACGATTAACTTCAAGTGTAGGGTTCCCAGAGATATTGCTTCAACTCCTGCTATGAAGATTAGAGTCAGATTTATGACTCAAGCAGCAGATTCAGATCACGCAGTTAGATTAACAGTATCAACAATAGGCTTAGCAGTAAATGAAAACTTTGATGCAGCACTTACAGCAGAAACAGAAATTACAGCAGAATGTCCAAACGCAATAGAAACAGGTAATGAGGCAACCATTGAAGTTGACTTAACAACTGATTGGGCAGCCGACGACACTGTATTAGGACAGTTAAAAAGAGACCCAACAGACGGAGTTGATGATTATGCAGGAGACATTTTAATCGTGGGAATAGAACTTCTAGTAGACAGGACGATATCTTGACACTCACACAAGCTGATTTAGACCAAATCAAGACATGGCTTCAAAACAATATAGACCAAGTCAGACAATTCATTAAAGATAATGAATTACTGGAATCTCAACAAAAAGAAACTCAACGACAAGCTGATATGGATATTGCTCTAGCATGGTATAATACATTAGGAATAGACATTCAGGGAGCCTTAACAAGAGATGATGCAATTAACAATTACAAACAGATAGAATTACTCTTGGAAACAGAAACAGACAACTTTAGACGAGGAGTTTTAAACGAGAAATTAAGAGAAGCTAACGAAAAATTCAAGGAGAGAAAATTAAATGGCTAGAGATTTTGATGGTTCGGATGATTTTATTAGCAATTCTAATCCTGCCGTAGACCAAGATGCAGACGACGTTACTTTATTTTTCTGGGCTAATGTAGAGACAGGAGAAATAAAAGGAACTGCCATGTTTAATATTGGTGATAACACAAGTAGTCGATTTGATGCGTATGTTCCATTTTCTATTACTATTTTTATTTGGGAAAGGGTTGATTTTACTGATGGGAGAATTACAACTGATTACACTGGGTTTGAAGATAAATATACGGCTTGTGGTTGTA
>SDBT01008717.1_pt1 | contig 16527 bp, 22 predicted proteins | sample 2277101 | NCBI WGS metagenome assembly SDBT01 (sample SAMN10404973, study PRJNA504765) | marine sediment metagenome | isolation source: marine sediment core GS10_PC15, 103 cmbsf | place: Arctic Ocean: Southern Knipovich Ridge | collected 2010 | reverse complement strand
AGGATACTTAAAGAAAACAAACCAAGGTACTTTTTGCTTGAAAACGTCAAAGGATTGTTATCACACGACAGTGGACGAACTTTTAAAATCATCATCGCAACGCTTAATGAATTGGGGTATGACGTCCAATGGCAAGTGCTTAACAGCAAGAATTTCGGAGTGCCCCAGAATAGGGAGAGAGTGTTCATTATCGGACATCTTAGAGGAACACCCCGACCCAAAGTATTTCCTATCACCCAAAGCAGTCAAGGCAATCTTAAATACAGCGGGGGAGTTGTTAGTGCCAGAGAACAATGGCTCAAAGATGGAAAACACAACAGCCGAAACTTCTCCCAAGGGCAAAGAATCTACGACATAGACGGAATAAGCCAGACACTGGCAGGTAATGCAGGTGGTCAAGGAGGTAAGACTGGATTGTATGCAATAGATTATCGTAACAAGAGAAAACATAAGATTTCTCCGACACTATTAGGGAATGACCACAATGTTCATCCAATGGTAGGTGATTCCACGAAAATCCGCCGATTAACCCCAATCGAATGCGAAAGATTACAAGGATTCCCCGATGGTTGGACAGAGCATGGGACACAAGGCAAAATTTCTGATACTCAACGTTACAAAGTTTTAGGAAACGCAGTTACGGTAAATGTAATAAAAGAAATAGTTAGATGCTTATGAATAAAGAATGTGAACATTGTAAGATGGATATTGAGATAAGAAACCCAAGTGGATTTTGCGACCACTTATATTATCCCGAAAATTGTAAGGTGTGTAGCCGTAGCCACCTCCCTGATTCTAAGGGGTGGGGAGATTGGGAAAGTGACCTATTGGAGTTAGCTGATTTGTCATTTGGTTCAAGATTTGTAGGAGAACACTGTTCTAAGTTTTCAGATTATGAAACAAGAATGATTAAATTCATAAAAGACCTCCTATCCCAAGAGCAAGACCGTATAAAGGATTTGGAGGATGAGATACTTGGAATGATAGTGAAAAACTCCAAAGGGGTTGATGCCTTAGATGATAAGCACATATTCCACCTACACATGGAAAGGTTTGAGAAAGATTTGAAAAAGTTTCTCTCTGACGCCATAAACAAGATAAAAAAATAAAGTGACAGACTTCATAACGGTAGGACAAATACAATGGATTCTTTTCTGGATTGCGTTGCTTGCAGGTCGTGATAATGGAGGATTATGGCTAGTTTGGATTGGGGCATTATTGTTTCTGTAACTATCCACAGGCTTACTTGACATAGAAACCATATCGACTATGATAGATATATGAGTATATCTCCTGAACAATCAAAAGCAACTTATATCGACTTTAAAAAACAAGTCTTACTTGAAGATGATATTAAGATTTTATCTGAGCTTGTTCGAGAAATTGACAGATTCCCTAGAATAATAGACAGAAGTGAACTTATCAAAACTGAATCTATAATAGCTAGTCTCGGTTACCAGATTGCTGGGATTTTTGGTAGATTAGTCAGTCAACAGAATCTTGAAAAAGATATTTTCAAGAAGAAGGTATACGAAAGACAGAGAGAATTGTTGGGGAACCAAGAGGAGAAATCAATTGTAATGGCGGAAGAAAGAGCCAGACAAGAATATGATGAAGATAGGCAAAGAATACTTATGTTTGACGGTGTAATCGAAGAACACAAAGCTCGAATGTATTCTCTCAGAGAAGTCCACATTGCTATAAACCATAAACTTAGTATACTGGATAAAAATATATGACAACAGAAATAATCAAAAAATACACACACACAGAAGTATCTAACCTTGACAGAGAAAATAGAGAACTAGTTAACTTTTATTCTGCCTCAAGAATTAAGATTGGTTTAGAATTAGCAAAAAGATTAAAGGAATTTGACGATGGCAAACTTTATTTGAAACTAGATGAGGCTAGTTATCCTAATTTCCCAACATATCTTAAATCTTTAAACATAAACTATAAAACCGCTCGGGAAGTTATCGGTTTATATGAGGCTTATATCTTAGCTGCTGGTTTTACGATAGATGAATTAGTCAAATATACATATCATACATTAACTATATGGAAGCCCAACTTCTTTAATAAGAAGAGTGGGGAGTATGAACAACTAAAAAATAAGATAGATATTAAAAGAACTTTGACTGACTCTAATGAGCTTACGCAAGAAGATGTTATCCAAAAGAGAAGAGAACTGGAAGCAGGAAACCATGAACATGATTTTGAAAAAATCTTAGTTCGTAGATGCAAAATCTGTAGATTGAAAGAAAGACTCTACGGAGAGATAAAAGGAGATAACTAAATCTATCTATGCAATTGAGACCAATAGGTCGCGATTACTACAATAAGCCAACCACTAATCCATCTGACTATTACAACAATCTTTTTAAACCAGAAAACAGAGATGCACTTGATTGGCTTCTTGAGGAACGAAAGCTCGACCTTCTTACAATCGAAAAGTTTAGAATCGGTCTTAATGAAAGTGGGAATATAGCTATTCCTGTATTTAGGAATGGAGAGCTCCTTGACTATAAGTTTAGAAAGTGGAAAGAAAAAGGGTTTTATAGAGTTAAAGACTCCGAAACTTGGGTTATCAATGAGGGCGGATTTGAATTAGCCTACGAAAAGGGATATATCATAATTACTGAAGGTGAGTTTGATTGTATGGCAGTATGGCAGATGGGATTCGGGGCTGTGATAACAGGTACAGGAGGTGTTAAGGGTACTACTGAGTGGCTCAACCTTATACCAGATGGGATAAAAGTCTATATAAATTCAGATAACGATGAAGTAGGTCAAGAATATGCCAAAAAGATAGCCGACAGATTGGGGATTGAGCGTTGTTATAACGTTATTCTTCCAACCAAAGACGCTAATGACTTTATTAAACAAGGTCATACAGCAGAAGAATATTTAAAGGCACTGGAGAATGCGAAAAGATTTGACATTCCTGGCATAGAGAAAGTGTCCAACGTTATTGAGGATATTAGGAATAATCCGATGAAGCGCTACTCCACCCACCTCAGAAGGCTTGACATACATACTAAGGGGGGTATCATTAAGAATGGGTTTGTAACGATTATAGCAAAACCAGGAACAGGGAAAAGCAGTTTGTTACTTAACTTTTTAATTCATCACGCAGATGAGGGGATTCCCGTTTTGTTAGTAAGTTTGGAAGACGATATTAGTCTGACTATTCAGAGAATTCTTGAGATTAGATACAAGACCCCGATTAGCAAATTCACTGATGCTTTATGGGCAAAAGCCAGAAGCGAACTTGTGAACTATCCTTTTTATGTTGATTCTTCTAAAGAAACAAACACGGTTAATAAACTAAGAAAAGTAGTAAGTCAAGCTAAAAAGCTCTATGGGGTTGAGATTGTTGGTTATGACCATGTTGAAATGATTACAATGAGAAAGGATGAGTTACCCGAAGTCGCTAGGCAAATGTATAACATAAAAAACGAAAGTAACGTTACGTTGTACACAATAAGCCATGTTCGTAAAGGCGAAAGAGACCAGAAAATGATTACAGCTGATGACACATACGGTACGGCTGCGTTCCATCAGCTTTCTAATGTCGTCATAATTTTACAAAACTTTGGGAAAGGAATGGAATTGACAATAGAGAAATCGAGAGAGTCTAGAAGTCACCTAAGAATCCCCATTTTTTTTAATGGAGAAACAGGGGAAATTAAAGATGATGAATCTCGTAAAGTAAAATTCTTTGACCAAGAAGTTGAAGATGAAGAAAGACTTACCCCATTTGTAATTGATGCTCCTGTTGAAGAACCTCACAAACCATTGGGGATGGTAGAGGATAATGGGGTTGATTATTAGTATGGTCACTGAAAAACAAATTCAAAACGCCAAACAAATAGATTTGATAGATATGGTGATAGAGGATTACGATGGTAGAATCATAAGGGGGTCTAACCATATAAAAATAAGTTGTATATTTCACAACGAAAGAACCCCCTCATTAGTTATTTATGAAAACAGTTTTTATTGTTTCGGTTGTAATGAGGGCGGAGATTCAATAACCTGGGTAATGAAGGTGGGGAATGTGGGGTTTGAAGAAGCTGTAAAATATATTAACAAGAGATTATTATGAATGACGCTATAGAAAACTTAATGAAAAGCTTAAATAAGAAATTTGGAGGAAATATTATTTCTGCACTTAGTGATTTAGAACCGATTGAGGTTATACCTTTTGGTATAAAAAGCCTTGATGAGATTACAGGTATTGGTGGTGTTCCTCGGGGACGATTAACAGAATTGTATGGTTCTGAAAGTTCTGGTAAATCATCGCTCTGTCTCGCTCTTGTTTCTGAGGCTCAGAAACTGGGACTTAAATGTGCCTATATAGATATGGAATTTTCAATGACTAAGGAACTTGCGACTAAGATGGGAGTAGATATGGAATCTCTCATTTATGTACAACCAGTGACAGGAGAAGAAGCTCTCCAAATTACTGAAGAGTTGATAGAGAGTGATGTCAAACTTATTATTGTAGATAGCGTCTCTAGTTTGGTTCCCCAGCCTGAATCAGAATCTGATTTTAATCAATCTACAATTGGATTACAAGCTAGACTTATGTCAAAAGCGATGAGAATTTTGACTGGCCCTGTTAAAAGAAACAATGTGGCACTCGTCTTTGTAAACCAAATAAGAGATGATATTAATAAGATGGGGTTTGGCCCCAAAACCACGACTTCTGGAGGCAGAGCTTTAAGATTTTATGCATCATTGAGACTTAAAGTAGCCAGAAAGGGCTGGATAACTAAAGCAGACCAAAAAGTAGGAATAAATATTATATGCATAGCAGAAAAGAACAAGGTGGACAGACCTCAACTTCGTACAGAATTTGACTTCTTTTTCGAAACAGGTTTTGATAGGGAGGGGGATTTGTTATCTTTTCTTCTTGCTGAGGAGAGCATAACTATGATTGGCAGAACTTATTATCATGGAGATAAAGAGATGGGGACTAAGGATAAAGCTATAGAATATATAAGAAATAACAAAATAGAATGAAATCATTCAGAAGAAGACAACGGACAAGATTAAACAAGAAGCATCATAAGGTTTATATGCGTAGAGTGAAGAGACGGCGTAAGAAATAGTTATCCACAGGTGCTCTTGACAAATATAAATTAAAATAATAAACTAAAAACAACATGCCATACGATAATACTAAAATACAATTTGCTCCCAACGTCCCTCAAGTAATTACTCTTGACACTGACCCAGTGAAAGCTAAGAAGTATGAAAAAACCTTTAAAAACGAAGATGGCTCCGATTATGTTTCTTGCTCCTGGCTTTATTTTGGAAAGGGGAAACTGATGTTTTATGCTACAGAGAGGCTCCATGACTTTTTATTGGGCTTCAACAGGGGCGATACACTAACTATTACGAAAGTCCAAGCACCTGGTCAAAGAACTGTGACTTGGAATGTTGAGGGCGGAGTAAGGAATGCCCCCGATTCATCTACTAATGATTATGCGGGGAATTTAAAAGAAATATTTAATGCGATTGAAAGACTAAACAATTTAATCGTCAAGATTTTGAGCGACGAAAATCCTTCAATAATCTTAGACCCAGCCGATGAACCAAGAGAAAATCGAGAAAGCGAATTCGACAAAGACCTCGGATTTTAAGATAAATGCGGATGAGATATCTGAAGATGTCGAAAAACTTATAGCTAAATATTATAAAGGTTCTCTTATTAATATTGTCAGTGAAGTTGATGTAACAAATGAGAGAGGGTTCTTTCTGTTATTCATAGATAGGAACAAGAATGATGTTAATGTAAGAACATTTGGTTCAAATGTGACAATTGAAGACATAATGGAAGCACTTAAACAGGTCATAAGAAGAACCTTTAACGAGGAGAACAATCACAAAGATGGAAAGAATATGTAAGCAGTGTAATAATAAGTGGACAGACGGCAAAAGGAGTTCTCTGTGTCCAGATTGTAGGACAAAATTAGGTAAAAGAAATAAAAGAAAAGGAAATGCAAACGAATTAAGATTTGCCCAATATCTTAATAGTCAGTTCCAAAAGTATGGGTTTAAATATATTGCTAAACGAACCCCAAGAAGTGGTGGAATACAAGATTTCGAACCAGCAGATATTATGTTCAAATTCGTTCCCACAACTAGTATTTTCAACAAATTACATTTTGAGAATAAAAATACCGCCCAATGGGATATCGAAAACTGGCACGCATATGCACTTGAAAAGGAGTTAGAAACGGGAAGGAACAGAGAACCAGTTATTATGATGAGAAAACCGAGTAAGAGGGAAGAGTATGCTGTGACTAGTAAGGAATTCTTTGTTAAGTTGTTATTAGATATAGACGCATTAAGAAATGAGCAAAAATAAAATAAGAAAATCACCTGAGATAACTCCAATAACTCCAGAAACAAGCCCAAGCGGATTGGGATTTCATGATACCCTTAATTTTGATGAATTAAATCGAGGTATTGTAAGGATTGATGGTTCTATTGGTGAGGGTGTATCAGCAGAACTTTTCCAAAAAATTGACTATCTGGTATCTCGTGGATATAAAAGAATAGTATTTTATATAAATAGTTCTGGTGGTGAAATTCACGAATCATTTGCAATTTATGATAGACTTATCAATTTGGCTAGAATAAAAGTAAGCATAGAAGCAATAGCTGAGGGACGCGTCTCTTCTGCTGCGGCAATGATTATTCTACAAGCATTTCCTACAAGAATGAGTTTGCCCAATGCCAGATTCTCGTTGCATGAACCATCGTCTATGTCTTTAACACACAGGGGAACCTCTGAAGTAAAAGACGAATCTAAAGAGATGGCTATTGTCACTGATATAACATATCGTATACTTTCAAAAAGATGTAAGAAGACCCAAAAAGAAATTTCTGAATTTATAGGCAGGAAAGAGATTTGGCTTTCTGCCCAAGAAGCTAAAGACTTTGGGCTGATAGATGACATAGTTAAGAAAATGTCTTGGTCAAAAAATGGTCGATAATTCAAACTAAATAAAATTATATAAAATAGTTAATAAATATGTTTAATAACCGTAGTATAAAAAAACAGGTGATGAAGGTCATCAATAAGAAGATTGATGATGCTCAGAAAGAATATGACACAAAAGTATTAGAATTAACTCAAACCCACAAAAAGGCAGTAAGAAATCTGGCGTTAAACCTAGAAGTTAACAAAGACACTGTAAGAGACGGGTTAGTTAGTTCTATTATTGGAAAAGCATTGTCATAAAGTTAAATTTGATTATTGAAGTAGAGGATTGGTGGTCGATATCTTCTTAAGTTAATTATTAGTTAATTAGTTAAAATGAAAATATTAATACCCTTAATTGAATTCCTAACCATCTTTTCAGTATTCGTTTGGATACTGACGAGAATTTTTAGGAAAGACAAAAAATAAAAACATGGAGAACAATATCGTAAAATGGTGGGTGGTAGGTATCAGCGCTTTTGTAGCCCTACTTCTACTGATAGGATTTTTCCCTCTAGTCCAAGTTGATGCAACTGAGAGAGCCGTAGTATTAAGACTAGGTAAGATAGAGGCTACTTTGGAGCCAGGGTTACATGTTATCAATCCGTTTATCGAGGATATAAAGAAAATGGATGTAACAATACAGAAGGAAGAAGTTAATGCTAGTTCAGCATCTAAGGACTTACAGAATGTATCTGCAACTATAGCTCTTAATTTTCGATTAGACCCAAGTGCAGTCGCGACAATTTGGGAAAGAGTTAGAACAGATTACCAAGTCGTATTGATTGACCCAGCAATTCAAGAAGCAGTCAAGGCGGCTACTGCTAAGTACACAGCAGAAGAGTTGGTTACTAAACGGGAAGCAGTCAAAGATGAGATAAAATTACATTTGACCGAAAGATTAGCAAGAGACCACATATTAGTTACAGAAGTTTCAATCGTAAATTTTGAGTTCTCAAAAAAGTTTGATATAGCTATTGAAGCTAAGGTTACGGCAGAACAAAAAGCATTAGAGGCTAAGAACAAGTTGGAACAGGTTAAGTATGAAGCAGCACAGAAGGTTGCAACAGCAGAAGCAGAAGCTCGTTCAATTAGATTACAGTCAGACGCAGCAAACAACGAGAAGTATGTTTCGTTGAAAGCATTAGAAGTACAATTGGAATTCGCAAAACATTGGAATGGGCAGTATCCAACTACCTATATCGTGAGTGGAGAAGGGTCAAGTGGGCCAATTCAGGTAATACCATTGCCAGCAGTTAAGTAGAGAGTTTCTTTTTTGGGGGGTGGAAATCCCGCCCCCCTACATAGTTAATAATTTAAAAATTACAAATAAATTAACGTCCGTCAGTACGACATCTGGCAAAAGAACATGGAAGGACAAGCATTACAAGTACCAAGTGGTGGAGTAGTATCAAATAGAGCAGCGGGAAAAGACGAGTCACTAATGGTAAAGGAATTTACAACGCTCGAACAGGCAATGGATTATCTTATGAAAGAAGTTGAAACTTTGGAGTCAAGGTTAGGACCTATTTTGGTAGAAAGACCCGAAAAAGACCCAGTGTCTCTACCAGATGGAGAAGGTCAGCCCTCGTCAGATTTGGTTATAGCGATTAAAGGTATTGTTAGCAGAATTGATGGTCAGGCAAGGAGAGTAGCAGGCATAACTTCAAAGCTGAGCATATAATAAAACTTACAAGTAAGAATAATATGAAAGATACAAAAGTCATAGATACATTAAAAGGTTTAGAGGAAGATACATTTGTTTTTGATGCAAGATTTAAGCACCCATTGGGATTTTTTGCAGAAGCAGTAGCTTTTACAAGAAAAGAACCAGGCGTTTCAATCCAAGATATTGCAAAATGTTTTAAGTTTCAATTTGATAAAGCTGAACTGGAAAGTTTAGTAAAAGAATTGCACCAAACCAAGTTGTTAGTGGAGGAATTATAATGATAAAACAAGAACCCAAAATACTAACCTTTGACATAGAGACGACCCCCATAGAAGCATATACGTGGGGTCCAAAATGGGAAACAAATCTTATACAAGTACAGGAAGAGAGTAGAATATTATCTTATTCTGCTAAATGGCTTAATGGTAAACACATTACTAAAGGATGGCCAAATTATAAAGGTTATAAGAAGGGAGTAAAGGACGACAAGGCTATTGTTCGAGATATTTGGGAGCTTTTCAATGAATTAGATATATTAATTGTTCAAAATGGTCAAGCATTTGATGTTAAGACCATGAACTCTAGGTTTCTTTTCCATAAATTAACGCCACCATCTTCATATAAAGTAGTAGATACTAAGAGAGAAGCCAAGAAATATCTTAGACTCCCCAGTTATAGTCTAAATGATATGTGTTTCTACTTTGGTATAGGGAGAAAGGAAGAGCATGAGGGGTTTCCTCTGTGGACTAAATGTATGGCTGGTGAAAAAGCTGCGTGGAAGAGAATGCTTAGATATAATAAGAAGGATGTTGCCATAACAGAAAAATTATATCTGGTTATCAGACCATTTATGTCGTCACATCCTAATGTCAATATGTACAAGAAACCAGGGATGTTTTGTCCTAAATGTGGTACAGATAAACTAAATTGGGAAGGATGGCATAGAAATAAAACAACCAAGTATCATTCATTTTCGTGTAAGGATTGTGGTTCATGGGGTAGAGATACTCATAATGTACAAGAAATAAAACCACTAGTAAGCATATGACACCAATACTTGTTAACGACAACGCAATAGAATTACTTAAAGCTCAAGGTAAAGAAGTTACTTTTAGGACGGCAAAAGATGACAAAGAATTCTATTCACTTTTAAAACAAAAACTGATTTCTGATATTCAGAAGATGTCTAACTCTCAAGATAGGGATAGAAAGTTAGATTTTTTGATTGATACTTACTATGACCTGGGGGCTTTCTTTGATTATATAAAAACTGTGTCTAGTAAAGACGTAGATGGTGAAATGGCAAAGAGGTTTGAAAAGACTGGTAGCTTCCACAAAAGAATTGTCATAGAGGGTATCAAAGAAATCCCCAAAGATTACTCTATTGAGGTAGAAGAAATAATTAAGTTCGGTGAAGAACATGAATACCCACGTATGATTATGGGTAGAAATGAAAAAAATGTACCATATGCATGGTTAGATAAGGGAGAAAATGCCTGGCGTAAAACGACAACACGCCATGATGATGTATTCTTCAAATTATTAGACTCTGTGCGCCGAAAAGATATACATGAAGAAGGAAGAGAGAGCAAAACACAATCGGATTAAAGAAGGAGATATCCTTGAAGCATATGTAAGATTAATGGAAGCACTTATCTTTGACGCTTATGAAAAATTATCTGTATCTAAAGAATGGGGTAAAAGTCGGCATGTTACGGAAAAGACTCTTGACAAAAAGAAAAAAGAAGTTAATAATATAGAAAACTGGCTTAACTCTCCTAAAAGTGATTTCTGGATTGAGCTTTACGAGTCCGTCTGTGCTTTGAATGGGGAACAGACTAGAAAAAGTTTTGAAAGGCAATTAATTAAGTCGAAAAGGCGCTTAAAGAGGTTGTCCACAAGGTAGCTCTTGACAAGAAATAGTCAATTTGATATACTGTAAGAGTACACTAAAAATTAGTAAATTAAGTTATGGTACCTATGGCGGAATAAGTTGCTACGCACGGCTAACGCATCTAGACCTTGGTGAGAGCCAAGCTCCAATGGCAAATGCTTAGGTGAAACGGTAAGGAGTAATCCGAGCCTGTCTAGAGTTCCGAACCCAAACTAAGACTAACTATCTGAGATTACAATCTCAAAAGAGCTTCGATTAGTGCGGAGGGTTCACACGTTGGAAGAGTAGGTCGAGGAGAGGAGAGAAATCTTCGAACTAAGGCAGTTCTTCTTGGGTACTATAACTTAGTTTATTATCGCGGGATGGAGCAGCGGCAGCTCGTCTGGCTCATAACCAGGAGGTCATTGGTTCGAATCCAATTCCCGCAACAAGTTGTAAATAGGTATCTGATGTGGCGGATTAGTAGACGCTAAAATGCGGGGGTAAATATGGACGAGTTGTTGGTTGGAAGTCCTATTTATTTGGATGGTCAACCCATTCCTTGAATGCCGTAGAACAGGTGAACACCACCCATGTTGACGAATATGGGCAAAGACCGAGCGAGGTGACTATACTCTAGTGCTTCATAACCATCAGGAGGGCACGAGACAAATCCTCGCCATCAGACACTTGCTTGTATAAAATACTTGAATACATTGACAAAATATGCTATAATGAAGTATGGATATAAATAGTTTTGTTGCTGGATTTATAGCGGGAGAAGGATGTTTCGGAATATATAATCATCGGGGAACTTTGAGATTTCAAGTTAATATTCATCTTCATGTAAGAGATTTGGAGATGCTCAAGGTAATTAAGAATTTGTTAGGTTACGGAAGTATCGTAAAGTCTTATCCATCTAAACCAAGTATATGCGGATACGGTTTATATGTTAGCATTAAGAATTATAAAAAAATACTATTTTTCTTTGATACATATTTAGGTTTTTCTTATAAAAAAGAACAGTATAACTACTGGAAATCGAAGTTAATCCCTGTAATGGAAAAGTTAGAGAAAAAAAATAATATAATAAAAGAAAAATACTCAAATATGAGAAAGTTGCGAGACAGGGGATTAACATATAGAGAAATAGGAGAGACAGTTGGGCTATCAAAACAAAGAGTACATGTTGTTCTAAGTCAACTTATCCACAATTAAGTATTGACAGAATATAGGCAGGTATGATATAATGGATATATAAATGGAGTTTACACGAATTCAACAACCGAATACTCACAAACCAGCGGCTTCGTCGCTCGGAGTCGTATCTAATAATCAGAAGGGTTTTTGGTATAATATAGAATTAACAAGAGAATATTCTAATGGTGGTGACTAATAGCAAATAGATACAATCTATTTAACTAATATGTAACCACCGACAAGGTGGATTTTTATTCCTCTGTCGTTCAACGGTAGGACGAGCGGCTGTTAACCGCTTAATGATGGTTCGATTCCGTCTGGGGGAGCAATCTTTGACAACTAAATAATATCAGCTTAAAGCGTTACGGTAGCGTGCGTGATTTGGATTCACGAGGCCAGGGTTCGACTCCTTGTAGGCTGACATAAATGCGTGTGTCGCATAGCGGCAATTGCCCCTGGCTGTAACCCAGGTGTCCGTTGGACTTACGGGGGTTCGAGTCCCTCCGCACGCACATTATGCTTTCATAGTTTACTGGAAGAACGGCTCCTTGTCACGGAGTTGGAAGGGGTTCGATTCCCCTTGAGAAGCACAAGGTTCAAGTCTTGAATTGTGAGTTGAACCATGGTATAATTAATATATGCCATATAAAAATAGAGAAAAACAATTAGAAGCCCAGAAAAGATACTATCGAGAGCATCAGAAACTCGCGATGAAATTACAAAGAGATAGAAGAGATATAAAAAGAAAATATATTCAAGCAACAAAAACCAATGTTCCTTGTGCTGATTGTGATATTCCCTATCCCCACTATATGATGGAGTTTGACCACGTGCGAGGCATAAAGGTTTCAAATGTAGGAATTATGTATAAGAATTATATGCTAGAGCAGATAAAGGAAGAGATAGCAAAGTGTGATATAACATGTGCTAATTGCCATACCCACAGAACCTGGATGAGACAATCTGGGAATAAAAGTGGCGCAATTAGTAATGGTCTTTTAAAAAAGAATGCTTCTGTAGTTTAAAAGCAGAACGGTGGATTGTCAATCCATTAGAAGGGGAGCGTTACCCCTCAGAAGCGCAAATAGATTGTAGGCAGTGAGGATAGGGTTACTTCGGTAAACATTTCTGTCAAAAGAAAATTATTGGTTCGAATCCAATTTCCCCCGCAAGCTGGGGGAAAACAACACCCTCCCATTTTTCTCCTATAATTTATGGCCCTGTCGTCTAGAAGTCAGGATAGTATCCTTTCAAGATACAGAGCTGGGAGCATTACCCAGTGGGGCTACAATTATCCACAGAGAGGTATTGACAAGAAATATACAAGTGATAAACTGCTAACAAGCCTTTTGGTAAAGACGACGGTCTCATAAGCCGTAAATTCTGGGTTCGACTCCCAGGTTAGCAACAAAGTAAAATTCCAATGGAATAATAAAGTAGGGGAAGGTACTGGGTACTGGCGAGCCTCCAAAACTTGCCTTGGTAGGTCCGATTCCTTCATTCCCCGCATAAAGCATCTTTAGTATAGAGGAAGTACATTAGTTTTCCAAACTAAGGGCGGGATATCGTAATTCCCAAGGTGCTCAATTATGATTAAGTCAAAATGGATAACATCAATTAGACCAAAGAATTTTGTTAGTAAATCTTACAAGGCATACGGCATACCTGGCGAAGATGTTCTTATGTCCTTATTTAATGAAATGGATAACAATAAGGAAGCACTGGCTAGTTTGTTAGGGGTCACAAGTTATCATATAAATAAGTGGTTAAAACATTATAAGGGCTGTTAGTTAAGTGGCAGAACACCTAGCTTGCACCTAGGAGACGAGATTTCGATTATCTCACGGTCCACATGGAAAATTGGCCGAGTGGTTGATGGCAACAGTCCTGAAAACTGTATCGTGTAACAGCGACCAAGGTTCGAATCCTTGATTTTCCGCAAGTGGAGAGTTGTTACTATCTACGCATTGCGCCTGATAGCAAAACGCTTCACAAATGGTGTTCATAGTATAGTAGTCATTACTTTCGGCTGTGACCCGAAGAAGACGAGTGCGATTCTCGTTGGACACCCCAGCCCTTATGGTCAAGTGGTAAGACATTACGTTCTCAGCGTAAAGTCAAGGGTTCGATTCCCTTTGAGGGTACATAGATTGGGCGTTATGCAAATTGGTAAAGCAGTTGCGCTTTGAACGCAGCGTTTGGGGGTTCGAGTCCCTCATGCCCAGCAGTAGGATGATGTTCTTTCCATGGGTTGGTGTAGGTTTTTTGTCTATGACCGACCCATATTGCCTTGTCGTCTAGCGGTAGGACGCTTGACTCTGAATCAAGCAACGTAGGTTCGATACCTACTGAGGCAGCAATATCCGCACATGGTGGAACGGTATACACGTACGTTTCAAAAACGTATGCCCATGTGGTTTGAAGGTTCGACTCCTTCTGTGCGGACAAGATGGCAACAAAAGAAGATAATAAAAAGAGACGTTTACAGGCAATAGCTTATGCACAAGAGGCTAAGAATAAGCCATGTGCAGATTGTGATGAATCCTATCCTTACTATATAATGGATTTTGACCACAAGCCTGATAGTGAAAAGAAATATTTAATAAATAAACTAGTTAAAACTGGAACAGCTATTTCCACACTACAGAAAGAAATAGACAAATGTGATGTAGTTTGTTCAAATTGTCATCGTATTCGTACACACAAAAGAATGACAAGTTAATACGCCTGTGGTGGAATGGCTTACACAGCGGTCTTAGAAACCGTGCCCTCACGGGTTGCAGGTTCGACTCCTGTCAGGCGTACATAGTTATCAACAGGTATAGTATTGACAACAATATTGTATTTGTTAGGATAGATAGGATAGATAAATAGTATACCACTGTAACCCAATCGGCAGAGGTAGACGGCTTAAACCCGTTCAAGTGTGGGTTCGAATCCCACTAGTGGTACAAGTTGTGTATCAACTGGCGGAGACGATGGTGTGAAAGCTCCATAACTCTAATAGTTCTTTTAAATTAGTAATTGAAGTAGCAACGCTAGCCAGAAATGGCGGTGAGGAAAGTCCGAACTGGATTATCTGTTAATCAGATAAAATCAACGTGGGTAACGCCCACCCGTGGAAACATAGGACGTGCGAACAGAAACGACCCTATTAAGTTAGGCTGAAACGGCAAAATCGAGTTGAGTCCAGCAAGTGTCGTGCTTGTGGACAGTTGGGGGCGTAGAAATACGATGTGAGACATACAAATAGGAATGGATGTTATAATATGTCTGATTACATTCCTGCCCCTCCACATGTTCATGAGAGTACACGCAAAGAACCATATGGCAACATATGCGTCAAGTTAAATGCTACATAAACAGAATTCGGCTTAACAATTACTAAATGCCTTGTTAACTTAATGGCAAAGTACCGCTCTTTTAAAGCGTGAAATCTAGGTTCGAGTCCTAGACGGGGCACAATGAAAAAATTTCGTTCACAGAAAATTATATTAGAAGACAAGCCACCAAGAAAGAAATTTGTCAAAAACGCAAAGATGTGGTGTGTTACGGAATTTAAAGATGGAAAGCAACTTATAACTTGGCATGATGAAGAGCCAGAATTAAACTCTCTTAGCACAAACGGATAGTGCACAGCGCTACGAACGCTGGTTTATAAGGGTTCGAATCCTTTAGAGAGTACGCCCCGATGGTGAAATCGGATATCACCCATCTCTCCTAAAGATGTATTCCTAGTTCGATTCTAGGTTGGGGTACTAAAATGAGATATCTTAAAACAGGAAAAACGTGGTTTAGATGTATAATATGTGGTCGTTGGTGTAAGAATGTTGACCAAGTCAAAGAATATAAAGACCACTGTTTTACTTGTATAAAGAAGATAAAAGATGAACAAAAAAAATAAGCCCCTGTCGTTCAACTGGACAGGACAGTAGACTTCTAATCTACTAATCATGGTTCGAGTCCATGTGGGGGTACAAGAAGAAAAATTGGGGATTAGTATAAAAGTAGAACACGTCTCTGATAAAGACGAGACCGAGGAGCATTACCTCGATTCCCAACATGGCAACAGATAATATACAAAGAACTTACGGCAACAGACAAATTAAAACTTCTGTAGGCGGTAAGAAAAAAAAGAAGAAAAAGGGAAAAAAGCCCGCTTAGCTCAGGTAGCAGAGCGACTCTTTTACACAGAGAAGGTCGTGGGTGCAAATCCTACAGTGGGTACCAGGAAGATTGGAGGAGTGGTTTATCTCGCTTCTTTGCTAAAGAAGTACTCTAATCGGGTCGTAGGTTCGAATCCTACATCTTCCGCACAAATTGGTCATTGGTGAAATGGCTATCACATGAATCTTATACATTCATATAGCTGGGTCGGAACCAGCATGACCAACAGATATGCCTTCATAGCTTAAATAGCAGAGCAGCCGACTCTTAATCGGTAGACCTAGGGGCAGTACCTGGTGGGGGCACATAAGACGGATTAGCCAAGTAGTAAGGCGGTGGATTGCAAACCCACTCATCACTGGTGCAATTCCAGTATTCGTCTCCAGCCGAAATAGTTTAGCGGGAGAACAGCGGATTCGTAATCTGCTAGGCTCAGTTCAATTCTGAGTTTCGGCTCAATGAAGAAAAACAAAAAGAGATTCATAAACAGAATGAGAAAGCAGTACAGGAAACATCCTGATGACCCGTGGACAGAGATTAAAATAGCTAGAGTTTTTCATCAGAAAAAAAGAAAGCCGTTATAGTTTAGTGGCAAAACAGATTCTTGGTATGAATCAGTGG
>SDBT01008716.1_pt1 | contig 16527 bp, 21 predicted proteins | sample 2277101 | NCBI WGS metagenome assembly SDBT01 (sample SAMN10404973, study PRJNA504765) | marine sediment metagenome | isolation source: marine sediment core GS10_PC15, 103 cmbsf | place: Arctic Ocean: Southern Knipovich Ridge | collected 2010 | reverse complement strand
GATGACACCATCGAGACCGACGCCCTAGTGAAGGTGTCGCTCGACGCCGCCGGCCCGCACGCGGGCGACCTGGTGTTCGTGGCGCCGGACCTCGAGGGCGGCAGGCTGCACCCGACCAACCCGGTCGGCCGGCTGATGAACGTCATCGAGAACCTGACCCTCGCCAACAAGAGGGTCGTAATATACACAAGCAAGCGCTCGTGGCCGCTGGTCATGGGCGCCGGCGTCGCGGAGTTCAAGCAGTGGCCGCTGTGGGAGGCGCGCTACGTCTTCAGCTCGGGGTTTAAACCGGCGGAGGCCCCGGACATCGACTGGAGGTGGTCGAAGTTCGGGGGCTGGCAGGAGAGAGCGATACTGCAGTACGCCGGCACGGCGCCGGTCAACGGGTGGAGCGCGGACTGGAACGTGGTTGACGAGTCGAGGCTCGGCTTCAGCCTTCAGCCTTCCCCGCCCACGCCGACGCCAGAGCCGACAGAGGAGGGACTGACCATGGGGCAGTACGAGGACCTGAAGAAGCTGATAGCGAAGTCCAGGGCCGAGGCGCTGGGGGACTCGAAGGCGCTGGCGGTCAAACTGGCGGCGCTCGAGAAGCAGGTCGCCAAGCTGGACAAGGGCGCGCCGCGACCGGCGCCGAGAGGCTCCAGGGAGTACACCGTCGTGGGCGGCGACTCGCTGGTGATGATAGCGAAGACGCAGCTGGGCCAGTCGGGCCGCTTTACCGAGATCGCGACCATGAACTACGGCAGGTACCCGAGCCTACGGGCGAACCCCGGCCACATAGAGCCCGGCTGGGTGCTTCTGCTGCCGCCGCGCTAGCCGACAACTACCACCCCTTCCACGATGGGAAAGGCCCCCGTTTGCGCGGGGGCCGATCCTTTTACTCGTGGGGGTGTTATTCGTCTTTGTCGAGCTTCTCCGACATGCGGACTATCTCGGTCTTCACGTCGCGCATGACCTCGGTGCCTTCGCGTATCGCCTCGGTGTTGTGCTCCAGGTGGTTGTTGATGAAGTCCGACACGCGCTCGATAGCCAGGCGCGCTATCCTGTAGCCCATGGCCAGCGTGACGAGCATGAGCCCGACGGCGCCGCCCTGGATTATGACCTGGATGGTCTCGGGTGTCAGTCCGTCCAGCATGATGCCTATATTATATCGCGTATGGGCGCTGTAAACGCGGTAAAATAGGTGTATGGAGTACGACGGCATGTGGGTCGCCGGCGACCCGAAGACCAAGGGCAGCTGGATACCCGTGCAGACGAGGTCCGGCATCAAGTTCCGCCCCGCGACCAAGGGCGGGTCCAAGTGGTACAAGACGGCGGCGGAGGCCATCGCCGCCCAGTGGAGCGGCCCGTTCATAGATGAGGGTCCGGTAGAGGTGCGGCTTGTCTTCCTGCTGCCGCGCCGCAAGACGGTCAAGAGGAAGTACCCGACAAGCAGGTTCGACGGCGACGGGGACAAGCTAGAGCGGGCCATCTGGGACGCTATGACCGGCACCGTCTACAAGGACGACTCCCAGGTGGTCAAATGGCGGGGCGAGAAACTCTACGCCGATGGGGAGACGGGCGCGTGGGTGTACGTAAGCACAGATTTGTAAGGAGAGCGGTATGAGGAAGAGGCTGTTTATAGACTGCGACGACACGTTGGTCCTGTACGACGCCGTGGACGGCGAGCCGTTCCACCCGTTCGGCTTCGCCAGGGGCGAGCCGTACCGCGTCAACGCTCCGCTGGCCGAGTCGGTCAGGGCCTTCGCGCGCGACAACCCGTGCTCGATGGTGGTGGTGTGGTCCGGCGGCGGCGCGCAGTACGCACGCACGGTGGCGGACATGGCGCTGCACGGCGTGGACGTGACGGCTATGACGAAGGACAGGGATGCGTTCGACCTCGTAAGGGCGGGCGACATAGTGGTGGACGACATGGCCGCCAGCGTCAAGGGCGTGGCCGCCAAAGTCCTGAGACCAGACGAGTGGGTGTATAATGGAAGCAGTTAGGGCGCCGGTCGAGTTCACCCTGGCCGAGCTCTGGATGCTGCACGACCACGTCAGGCACGTCGCAGCGGAGTCAGAGAAGGCAAGGTGGCCGATCGCCTCCAAGGAGCTCAACGACCAGGTCGCGCTTGCCATCCTGGCATGCGAGGACGGCAAGCTAGGCGCGTACACGCTGCTGATGACCGACCGTGAGCTCATGGTAATCGACCACTGGATTCGGCGCGACATGAAGATCGTGGACGAGGGCGGCGCCAGCGGCAAGGACATACTGCTAAAGCTGTTCAGGGCCCGCCGCGAGCTGGCGTACGGCGCGACCGCGGAGGGCGGCGAGGACCTGAGCTACAAGACCGCGCTGGACAGGAAGACGTACGAGAAGGAGGCTGAAAATGCCGACACCATCACCGACGACGACGCCGACGAAGGCGCCGACGAAGTCGCCGTCTAAGACACCCGAGCCGGGCCCCGCCACCAGGCCGGAGATATACCCGGACGAGATCTGCCCGCAGCAGCGCCGCGAGACGGTCAGCCCGGACGTGAGCCCGTAGTCGCCATGTACGTCGTCCCGCCGAACGACACGTGGCCGCCGGGCACCGTGCCGCAGTCCAGGGCGCTGGTCCTGCGGACGATCCTCGGGATCCCGATGGTGCTGGTGCCCCCGAGGCCCAGCGCCGTCGTGGACGAGGCCCTGGCGATCCTGCGGGCGCCGCCGGGAATCGTGATACCGCGGGTCGGCGCCCTGACGGCGCGCTCCATAGCTGAGGGGTCGGACCCGTTGGGCTCGGAGTTCGGGGTGGGCCGCCATGTGTTTGCAGAGTACGCCAGGGCCAGGGCCGCCGAGCGCGCCGCGGACAGTGTCGACGCGCTGCACTACGCCGTCGGCGAGCTCATGGGGTCCGCCATGGCCCGGCGCATGGACACCATGATACTCAGCTACTTCACGTACATGCCGGCCACCGCGGAGGCCATGGCGGCGCTGTACAGGAGCATGGGCATCGAGATGCCGAGCGGCCAGCAGCTGCCTCTCCTGTCGTCCGGCGGGATCATCCTGGCGGCCAAGACGCTGAGGCAGCGGTGCTTCGGCCGGCTGTTCAACGGGTTCAACAAGGAGACAGGGGTCATCCGCCTGATGTACGCCGGCACGCCGGGCTTCAAGATCGAACCGTTCACCGACACGCTGCGCAGCCTAATGCCCGCCTGCTACCGCAACAAGCGGCTGCGCAAGGCCCTGTCGGCGCTGCCGATAATGACGGGCACCCAGGGCGTGCGCAGCAACCCCGAGCTGGTGGAGCCGCTGCAGGACCTGGCGAACATCATAGCCTACGAGATAAGGCTGGCCTACGAGGACGAATACTACCCCGGCGTGACGGACGTGGCCCCGCTGACGGACGAGCACGTGGACCGGGTGATGGTGGCCATGCAGAGGGAGATAGACAGGGAGAAGCGCTACGTGGACGACGAGTCACGGCTCAAGATCACGGCGCACCTGCCGGACCTGCCCAGGGAGAGGAAGACGGCGCTGGCCGAAAAGCGGCGCCACTGGTTTGGCGTATTCGGCATCACCCCCGCGAGCTGGAAGAAGGGCACGTGGAGCCTGTGGAAGGTGAAGAACGTGCCGTACCCCGATGGCTACAAGGAGCCTGTCTGGTAGGGGCGCGATATGAGCGGACGAAACGAGAAGAGGAAAAGGAGGGACATCATGTCGAAGGAACGCGAGATAAGGCTTCCGCAGATCGTGCTGAAGCAGACGATGAGGGACGGGGATGAGGTTAAGTCGGTTCCCGTCACCGCCAAGGATCTTTTACTGCAGGCGCTGTCCGATTCCGGCGGCAAGGGGTTCGGCTACGATGATCTGCGCAAGCGCATACCCGTCAGCAACGCCGTGGAGGCGTTGAAGAAGAACGAGTCGCTTCTCCTGGACGAGGAGGGGTGGAAGCTGCTCTGCATGGCGTTGGAGTCCCACAAGTGGGGGTGGGTACACGTGGACATACTCAAGGTAGTGGACGCGGTCAAGGACGCAGAGCAGGTGGAGGTAGAGCTCAAGAAGGGCAAGAACCGGAAGTAGTTCTATTTCTCGTCAGTCCAAGTCCTGCTTGACGGCGTCCCGCAGAGCCTCTCGCGCCGTGTCAACAAATGCGCTGTCAATTTCAACTATTATCTGCGCGCGCACAATTGCCCATATCCACTGGTTGACGGTCACGGAATCAAGGGCGCGGACGTTATGGCTATCCACCGCCTCCTGGAGACGGGCCTTCTGCTTCTCGTTGAGGTTAGTTAGTCTAGGCATTGTGTCTCCTTACGTTGCGCTTCCACCAATGATAGCAAAGTTGATAACCAACGCCTCGCCGGCGTTGGCCGCCAGGTTGGCGAGGGTAATGACAAACGAGCCCGCGGCTACGGCCCCCACGCTGACGACATAGTCTGCTGGGGTCCCGGCGCCGGAGGCGATGTTGACGATGATGTTGTCGGTCGCCACGACGACGCTGTTGGTAACCGTGAACGAAACCTCGGCGCCGCCGTTCAACGTCGCGTTGTCCATCGTGATCTGGCCAGAGTGCGTGTTTAGCGTTACGCCAGTGCCTTTATCAGTTAGTTGTGTGACTGTTCCTCCATCGCTGAGAGTGATGTCCGAGTCGGCAGTGATGTCTCCTACGAAGGAGTGCTGAGGGCTGGTGCTGTCAAGTGTGTATCTAGTCGCCCCTGTGTCGTCAAAGAGTAACATCGTGCGGCCACTCGCCGTAGGGTTCATGCGTATGCGGGCATTGGCCCCGCTGTAGATAAAGCCAGGAGCTCCACCTATAATAAGGTTTCCACTTATTTGCAAGCCAGTGGGTGAAGAACTGTGTGTGAGAGTTTCTCCTCCGATTTCTCCAATAAGAAGGGACTCATCAATTCGCACCTGTCCAGAGTCAACCCAAAGCGCGTAGCCGTTGGTGATAGTTACAGAACCCGCTGCCGCTGGTTCATTGGCAATATAGACTGTGGCGGCGTTGGTCACTGTGACTGAACTGGCATCAGTGAGTGTGGGCTGGCTTATATTGATAAAATTGAAGCCTGTGGTGTTTGTGATACCTGTCGTGCCCGTGATAGTGGCGGTTGTTGCTTTAAAGTCTATCCCGTCCCAAACGGCCCCCGACGCTGACGCCCTTGTGGTAGTAGGAGTGAACTGGACAGCGTCCAATCCCGCGTCGATCGCGAACAGGCTGGCCGCCGTGTCGCCCTCTATGATGAAGTCTACGTTGGCGCCCACCTTGTTGAAGACCGTCGCCGCCCCGGCGATCCCCTCGAACACCCAATCCGTGCCGTCGAAGAATATGCCGACGTCGTCGCCCGCGCCCATCGTGATGGAGCCGACCGCGGCCTTGGCGGAGCCGTCCACGTCCACCCTGATAATGCCGCCGGTAGTGATATTGGATACCCCATTGTCTATAGCGCCGAAGTTGGCGGTGATGGAACCCGCGTCCAGCGCGCCAACCGTGACTACCTGTACTGAGCCGGTCCAGCCATCCAGGCCGTCCGGGGTGACGGCCCTCGTCGCGTCGGTGCCCGTGTTGGTTTCCGCAACGGTGGCGAGCTCCACCACCCCCTGCGTCGTCAACGAGGCGCTCCCTATGACGGCCAGCACCTCGGCCTGAGTCAAGTTCTCGTACGCCCCGGCTGTGTCGTCCCACCCGAAGATGGCGTCCGCCCCGGCGTCGGCCAGGGTGACGGTGAGGCCCTGTATGGTAACAGCGCCGTCCAGCCTCACCTCGCCGGCGTCCACCCACAGCGCGTAGAGGGCTCCCGTGGGCGTGATGCCCGTAGGCGCGCCGGAGATGTAGACTGTGGCGGCGTCTGTCGTTGCGGCCCCCGCGTTGGTGATAACCGTGGCCGTTATCTCCAACCCCGACAATCTCGCGTGGGTGCCGGAAGCGGCTTCTACTATCGTCCCCGCTATGTTGACGACAAAGCTGCTCGCGTCGACGGCGGGTACCAGGTTTTCCAGCGTCATCGACTTGACGACGCTTCCAGAGTCGTCCATACCGAAAATCAGGGGAGCCAGAGTTCCGGAGCCCGCCTTTTTGGACAGGATGAAAAGCTCCGGGGTGGAGGTGGTCTCAAACAGCAGGTTGGTCACGTTCGTCGAGTCGGCAATGGCGTCGGTCGCGTAGAACTGGAATAGGGCCCGTGTACCGGAAGGGGTGCCTTTGGGGATGACGCGCAATGCGCATTGCCTGTTGGCGGTAAGGGGCTGAATGTCGACAATGGAGCCCGAGGTGCTAGTTTGGCCCCTGACGGTGAACAGGGTGCCCACCGAACGGGCGAAGAAGTCGTCGTCGGTGCCGCCGCCGGTCAGGTCGGGGTGCATGGGAATCTGGAACATAGTTACACTGGTTGAGCCGTCGAAACCCCTGAGTATGAAGGTTCTTTGCCCAGACCTCGTATCGAAACGGAAGTTCATGCCGGGCCTTCCCGACTGGTGAGTCCCTACCGACTGAGTGTTGATGCCCAATTCTAGAAGCTCCCCGCTGACGAAGGTGAGCAAGGCGGAAGGTATAGAGCCCGTGGCGTTTAGGCGAATACCGTCGTCATCCAAGGCAGAGGTACCTGGGACTTCTCCTATCCGTATTCTCTCCGCGTTGCCCAGTAGTACTGAGTCCTGCCCTGATGTGTCATCCATCGTTATCATAACGGTGCCGGCGTTGCTCTGGATGTCCTGGCCCTCTACGCGGATGTCTCCCGCGAAAGTGGCCAGTTGCGCGCTACTTATCGTCAGGGCCGTGGTCAGGACGCCGCCGCTCGTTGCCGTGGCCAGGATGATCTCGCCACCGATCTGCCCGGCCGCGATCGAGGAGTCGTCGACGTTGAAGGCGATCTCGGCAACTAGGGTGTCGGCGTCGGTGCCGTCGGCGCCGTAGGCCTGGATCTTGCCAAGCTCTTCGTTGTCCGCGACCGTGGTGAAGTTCGCGCCGATCGAGCCGCTGCCGGACTTGTACAGTTTTACCATGGACGCGAGGGCGTCCGTGGCCGAGAACAGGCCAACAACTAGCGAGGCGTCCGTCTCGGTTGTGCCGAGGATCTGTAGCTCCGAGGTCACCTCGCCGATGGCGAGTTGTGCGGTGTGGCCAATGACCAGGCTCCTGTCGTTGGCTATGGTGACGTCGCCCGTGAGGTCGAGCGTGCCCTCTCCCTCGACGGCCAGGATGGCGTCGGCGCCGTCGAACTCCAGGTTGATCGTGATCCCGCCGGACGTGCGGACGCTCAGCTTGTTGGTGACGGTGGAGGCGAAGACCCTGCGGAAGCCCGCGTCGGGGTTGGCCGGGACGGCGACCTCCGCGAAATCGAGGAACGTGTCCACCGCCCCATCCGCGCCTATGTCCGACCCCAGGAACTCGGACACGAAGTTCTCGTTCCTGATGGCGCGCACGCGCCTCTCGGCGAACTCCAGCCGGCCGTTCAGCAGGTCTAGCTGGTTCTGGACGTCGTTGAGCTGCTCCTGGGTCTCCCTGTCTACGGCCACCGGCTCCTACCCCCTGGGCTCCTCTGTCCAGAGCTCTATCCGCTTGATGCTCGGCGGCACCCTGGACACCGTCGACGTGCCGACGAAGTTGAGGTGCAGCGTGAACCTGTAGACGTCCCTGCGCATGACCGGCCGTTCGTGCCTGCCGCTGCTGATTACCGGCTTGCCTATCTTCACGTCGGTGCCGGTGCCGTTGTATACGGCCGACAGCTGCCACTCATCGGTGTTGTTGCTGGCCATGTCCTCGGCGTACACGATTATCCGCCGTATGTTTATGAGGTCATTGAAGTAGATCTCCGACATCCACGCGTCGCCGGCTACCACCACCCTGTGCGTGTTTGCCCTGCCCCGCAGCGGCTGGCCGCGCGAGTCGAGGATCACGTACCCCAGGTTGGTTGTGGGGGCGGACGCGCCGGAGCGCGCGTTGGTGAACCAGACGGTCGGGTTGGCCTCTGACGCGGTCTCGGGGAAGCCGACCGCCGTGGCGTGTACGCCGTGGACAGCGTCGTCCGCGTTGCCGTTCAGCGTCACTGGGCCCAGCACCTGCCACGATATGTTGCTGGGGAACGTGCCGGGCGCGAAGCCCGACATCAGCAGCGCGGCCGTGCTGCTCGGGTCCGGCTGGTACACGGTGTACAGGTAGTCGCCGGAGACCGCTATCCCGTGGTAGCGGCCTATCTCCAGCTCGGTGACGCCGGACGGCACCACCCCGGCAATGGCGGGGTTTGCCTCGAAGCCTATGGGCGTGAACGGCTCGCCCACCGTGTAATACACCAGGCCGGTCGGGTGGGCTATGGCGGCCCCGCCCTTCCACAGCGCGGTCGGCAGGTTGTCGAACGACGACCGCCACGCCCCGAAGTCCTGGTTGACCATACCGGAGATCGTCCTGTCGTTCTTGGTGCCGAACGTGTACAGTCCGCTCTTCTTCACCACGAACACCAGGCCACTGATCGCGAATAGGTCCGACGCCGCCTCGTCCTTGTCGCCTACCTGGAACGGCGAGGCCCACGTGCCGGTGTTGGGCACCCCGTCCTCGGCCAGGATGGCCACGCCGGTGCCGGTCGTGATGCGCGACAGCTGGTGGTTGATCATCGCCAGGTGCGTGGCCCCGGTCTCGCCGTTGACCCACGTGTCGTCCACGCTGATGCTGAAGTCGCTGACGACGTGTATGTCGTCGGTCGCAGGCACGGCCCACTTGCCCTGGTACCTCGCCGGCTTGCCGAACGGCACCGTGCTGTTGCGCTCGGCCGTGTCCGTGGTTATCGGGGTGCCGAAGTTGGACTGCTGCATGCTTATCTTGACGATCTCGCCGGCGTTGTTGCCCACCCTGTTCATCACGGCGTACAGCACCGACGTGGTCGAGCTGATGTTCTCGTCGAAGAAGTAGGTCGCGACCAGGTCGGTCGCCGTCGACTGCGCGCTGTGGTCCACGTCGTTTATGAACGGCGCGGCGCGCAGCTCGTTGATGCCGCCCAGCACGCCCGTGGCGTAGTACATGCCCGGGGTCCTGCCGTCGTCGCGCAGGTACCCGACGCCCTTACTCCAGTCGTTCCAAACCTTTACGAGCTCCTCGCCCCTGGGCATCGTCTACCTCCCCCTCGTCCCGTGGACGCGCCCCTTGGCCTTCCAGAAGTGCAGCATCCTCGGGCCCAGCATCCTCCTGACGCTCTCCGCCCTGTTGGTCTTCGCAGCCGCGGCCTCGAACTTGTCGTTGGCCAGGTCCTCCTGCGCCCACGCGTCCAGCAGGTCCGCGTAGGTGAGGTTGACTATAATGTCCTCCGGCGCGTTAGTCGTGTCCGAGTCGTTGGTCAGCGTGTCGAAGTCGACGTTGCCGCCGATGAACAGGGGCTTGTTGACGTTGCCCTTCTTAAGCTGCAGCCGGAACGGGACCACCGCTGTCTCGTCGCGAATGTGCTCGACGTGGCTCCACAGCCTCTGCCTGCCCTCGAAGATCTTGAACGCGTTGTCGTCGGTCGACGCCACGAGGCCCGTGCCCCGCGGGAAGTAGAACACCTTGTCCAGGTCCTCGCTCCACTCGAGCGTGCCCGGGTAGTCGTAGACGACGCGGTTGGCGGGCAGCAGCTGCACGCTGCCCCAGTGCGTCGTGGTCGACGCGGTCGGCGTCTCCAGCCAGACCTCGACCTCCTCGCACGTGGACGGCAGCGTGGCCGTGAACTCGAAGTGCACGAAGCCGCTCGCCGCCGACTCCGCCGTCTCTATGTCGGCGCCGTTTGTCACGTCGCGCAGCGTGAACTTCGCGGTGGTCAAGGCGGGTATGTACACGTCCGCTGCGCAGAAGACCATCGTGTCCGGCGGCAGGAAGATGGCGACGTTTGACTCCGCCCGGCCGCGGACTGTGGATGCTACGGTGGGGACGCTGAGCACGCGCCTGCCGTGCAGCACGAAGGTGGACGTGGCCACCTTGGCTATTACCGGGTCGGCACCGCCGCCGCCATCCCGTGTTGCGTTCCAGTCGCCGACGCCCGTGGACTCCATGTCCCCGTCGGTCACGAGCGTCAGCGGCAGGTATATCGGCCGCCTGACGTTCTCCAGGATCTCGTTGGCCTTGTCCCTGACGTGGTTGGGGTAGAACTTGTAGTGCACCTCGTAGTCCGTGCCGCTCAGCAGGCTGCCGCTGAAGCCGGGCGCCACTGTCAGCTGGGAGTTGGAGCCGGAGAAGTCCACGTCCGTCACGCGCGCTATCTCGCCGACCGCCGGACCGATTATAGTTATGGCCTCGGTACCGGCCACGGTGACAGCCGTGCTACCCTGAATCGCGCGGACCACGGTGAGGGTGGTGCCACTGTCGACCGAGGTTATACGCGCGGTCTCCGTCACGCTGCCAACAGTAAACTGTATGGCGTCGCCGGCCAGGAGGCCGGTGGTATCGTCCACCACGAAGGAAACATCAGTAGTGTCAGACGAGGCGGTAAAGACCACAGCGGGGCTGGCGGCGATGGACGCGGCCTGCTCGGCAACAATGATCCAGGCCTCGACGAAGTCCTCGATCTGCGCCGCCGGCGACAGGACGACGTCCTTGACCAGGGTCCTGGAGTCGGAGTCAGACGTGGTGACGGAGACCACGGGGAAGCGGGCGGCGTATAGCTTCTTCGCCACCTTCTGCCTGAGCGTCTTCCACGTAGTAATCGGCATCTATCTCCTCGCCTTCTTCCTGCCCGCCGCGGCCCTCTTCTGGAACGCCGCCTTCCCCAGCTTCTTGCGGCCTATGTGCGCCGCCAGCCCGCCGGGGCTCCTGGCGCCCTGCCTGGCCAATTTCCCCTTCAGCCTCTTGAACCCCAGCCTTGCCATCTACGCTATCCTCCTGCCCCTCCTCCGCTTGGGGCTCTTGCCGATTGCCTGCGACTCTGACGGGCCGAGTATCCGCCTGCCAGGAAGCGCCCTGTTGAGAGGCCCTCTTCGTACCCGTCTCGACTTTACGCGGATGCCGGGGGCTGCGAGAAGCCCTGTCTCTCCGCTTCTCTTGGTCCGCCCCTCTGGCTGGGGCCGTAGGCGCTTACGGAGCGCGGTCGCCTTTTTGGCCTTGAGCACCCTGCGGGTGGCGGGTTTCCGGCTCGCGCCTAGAAACTTGAGGGCCTTACTTACGGCCTTCTTTACGACCTTCTTACCGACCTTCTTGGCCGCCTTGGCCACCTTCTTGTGTACCGGCATCTACCTTCTCCTTCTGGGTATCCTCTTTTTTCTTGATGGCCCACTGGGAGTTGGCCGCGGACGTGGTCGTGGACGGGGCTTCGGTGTGGGCCTCTTGCGACCTCCACTTATACCTCCTCCACCTAGGCTTAGTAGATCGGCGAGGCCTGTTGCCGGCGCCCTGGACCTGCTGGACGCCACGGGTCGCCTTATCCGGCGGCCCTCGGCGACGAGGATCCCGGTCTCCCCGGACCTGCTCGTCCGTCCGCCCCGTACTCGTCTCTTGGGGCGCTTCGGTGTCTTATCTACGGTGCCTCTTCCTCTGTGTGGATGTGTCACAGTCCTACCTTCCCTTCTGCGCCTGGTCTCTTAACGGGTGCGCTGGCTCCTGCGCGCGACCTTGACGCGCCTGCCGCCCCTTGTCACGGTCGTCGGCCGCGTGGTCCGCCTTTCGGACGGCGGCGGGGAGAAGCGGTTCTGTTTTGCTGCTACCGTGGACCGCCTGGGCCTGCTAGTCTGCGTCTTCTTCCTGCCGCTGATAGCCTCCTTGATCTTGCCGAACGGGTTTACCTTCTTCTCGGCCTTATTGAAAAGATTCTTCGCCTTTTTGAAGGCCTTCTTGGCCGTTTTGAACGTCTTCTTGTGTACCGGCATCGTCCTCCCTACCCTTTCTGCGTCCTTATGCGGGCGCTGGCCTTCGCCTTGCCCTGGCTGGCCGAGTGGCCGACCGTCCCCTTCTCCGGTGACACTATGTGGTAGTGCGGGTTCCGGAACGACCTCTTCCCCACCTTGTGCGCACTGGCGTGCTTCCGCACCGTGGCCGGCATCAGTCTACCTTCGCCATCAGGCCCGCCGCCATCTTCCTCTTACGGCGCCAGTCGGCGAACTCCTTCATCGAGCCTATCGCCTGCCGCCGCTTGTCATCGGACACCGGCGCCTTGTTGCGGTTGTGCTTGTCGTAGTACCCCTCACTGGCCTTGCCCTCCTGGGCCTGGACGTGGTCGCGCAGCTCCTCGATCTCCATCTGCTCCGCGCCCACGATCAGCGACCGGGTGTTGTACATCCTCTGCAGAAGGTCCTCGCGCTCGTTCTGCGGCATCGGGTGCGGCCCGGCGTACTTGTGCGTCGGCAGCCATATTCTTGGTCCTGGCATCTCTCCTCCTGGCCGGGTCGCTGCCCGGCAGTATAAGGTCCCGCGCCGTCCTAGACCCGTCTGGGGCGCCTCCTGTTCTTCTTTGGGGCCACGGTTGTCGGGCTCTTGGGGACCCGCCTCTTGACTAGCCCCCTCGGCCTCAGATGTACCGCCATCTCGTTCCTCCTTAAACTCCTACCAGCTGCCTGCCAATGTTGTAAATCGTGGTCACCTCGGCGGACGTCAGCTCCTTGCCCGTGATAAACGGGAGCGCTATGTATCCGTTCCAAGTTTGACCTGCAACACCGCTAGTGTTCTCAAAGGCACCTACACGAAATAAAGCGCCCAGGTCCTCCATCGCGACGTACCCGCTGCCCGCCTCCGTGGTTGCGCCGTCGGAGTTGGTGTCCGTGCCATTGATATAGAGGTGCACCGATGGGGTAGCCGCCGTGCCGTCGTACGTAGCCACGCAGAATTGCCAGGTGAATGGCGTGATGCCGGTGCCACCCGTGCCAATCTCGGTGGAGTCCGTGCTCTCGTCGTACAATTCCAGCACAAGCTGACCAGAGCCGTCTATAAAGAAATGGTACTCACGCGCTTGGGAGCCGGTTGTAGCGTCGTATTTTGAGACAATTGTTCGTACTGCCGATCCTACGGCTTCGTTCAATGACACCCACGCACCGCACGAGAACGCGGTGTCGCCCGCGTGCGAAAAGTCAGCGTCATCCGGGGCCGTGAGCTCTGCCGCTGAAGGATTGCTATAAAGCCCGTAGACACCGCCGGCCAAAGGTATGGGATCGAAGTCCGCCTCCAGGGCGGAGTTGGCCGTGAGCACCGGGGCGTCGTTCCCCGACCCGTACGGGAAGATGTCAGTTCCTATGCGCGAGAGAAACGGGTAGAGTGCCAGTTTCGTCGAGCCCAATACCGTCACGATCTCGTCGAGCAGCGCGAACGTTTTGAGCGCCTTGCCGCCTGACCTATTGCCAATACTCATCAGATTGCCCTTTATACTCCGACCAGCAGTCTGCTCAGGCCGTAAAGTGCGCTGACGTTTGCGGCAGTCAACTCGGTGCCGGCGATGAACGGAAGGGCCATGTACCCCTCGAACTCCTGGGCCGCGGTCCCGTCGGTATCACGGGCCCCGATCGCCGTGTTAGACCCCGCGTCCTCCATCGCCACGTAGGCGCCGGAATCGCTGAGCGTAATGGCGCTGACGGCGGCGCCGTTGATGTAGAGCGCGATGCCGGCGTTTGCTGACCCACCGGCAACACCATTATAAGTGGCCACTACGTGCTGCCAGATGAACGGCGTCACGGCGTCGTCGCTGGTGGCCACTTCCGTAGCCGATGCGCTGGCGTCGTGGAGCTCCAGTACCGGGAACCCGGACGTGTCCAGGCGTAGGTCGTACTCTTCTTGGGCGGACGTGGAGCCAAAGCAGGAGATGATCGTGCGGGCCGAGCCCAGGGCCTCGGTCATGTAGACCCAGGCCCCTATAGAAAACGCCGTGTCGGCCTCGTGCGAGTAATCCGCGTCATCCCCGAGGTCGATATACCTAGAAGCCGACTCGTCGTTGTAGAGCGCGTGTATCCCGTTGAGGGGTATCGGGTCGTATCCCGCCTCGACGGCGGCCTGGGCCGTGCCCACCAGCGCGTCGTTCCCCGACCCGTAGGGATGTACATCCGTGCCAATGGCCGTAAGGTACGGGTAGAAGGCAAGCTTCGTCGAGCCCAATATTGTGACGATCTGGTCAAGCAGGTCGAACGTCTTGATCGCCTTGCTGCCTAGCCCGCCCCCTGAGAATCCCATCGTTATCTACTCCTTGCTACCTGAACTTGGCCGTCGGGCTGGTCTTGACCATCTTCGGCGTGATGCCCGCCCTCAGGACCAGGTTCGCCGTGCCGGCGTCTGTCAGCGCCTCGACGCACGCGTAGTCCGGGTCCACCGCCTGGTCGAAGCCCTCGCCCTCTAGAAGCCCCGCGTAGTCCGTGCTCCTGTTCAGCGACCTCAGCTGCACGAGGTCGACGGTGTCCAGCGCGACGCTGACCTCCCACCGGGTCCAGTACAGATCCGCCCCCGCCCATGAATCGGTCATCAACGTGTCGCCGGTCTCGCGCAGCGAGGCCCTTTCCCAGTCTGTCGGCACGGTCCATGTGACGTCGCCGTCCTGTCCCATGGTAGTGTTGCCGCCGGTCTGCGTGCCGTCGGTGTCGCTGATGTCGGTCCACGCGTTGCCGTTCCAGTAGTTGACCGTCAATGTGCTGACGGCGGCGTTAACGTCTGCGCTAAGGTCTACGGCCGCTCCCCTGAACTGTACCCACGACCCGACGTAGATGAAGTTGCCGTTGGCGGCAGTGTCGAATAAGTCTATGGCGAAGTTCTCGGCGTCCCCGTCCTGCATTTCGTCGGAGATCTCCTGCACCGGGAACTCGCTTAGAGCCGTCGGCTCCTGCGCGCGCACGCCCGTGGTGCCGACCAGCGCGTTGGTGGTCGCGACTATCGTCAGCGTCGGGTTCACCAGGAAGCGGGCGACGCCCGCCCCGGAGAAGTTACGCGCCGCCATGGAGATGTAGGTCGCGTTGATCGGGATGCTTGTGAGCGCGAGCGTCGTGGTCAAAGCCACGCCGGCCGCCGCCCCGAAGCCGCGCAGCTCGCTGTACTCTACCGGCCCCGATGCTACTTTCTGCATGGGTCTGTTCCTCCTCCAACCTGCCCGCGTATGTTAACGTCGCGCGGGTCACGACTATTTGCCGTTGCCTGCCTTCTATTATACCGTACTCGCCTTCGCCTCGCGCTGCTTCCTCCTGATGTCCGCCACCTGGCGCTGCTCGAGGTCCGGCTTCGGGCTCCTGTTCCCCTTGTCTATCTCCCTGGCGCCGACCTGTATGGCCTCCTCTGTGATGTGGCCCGTGGGCCTGTCGCAGTCGCGCTCGACCCTTTCTAGCGCCTCCCTGCGGACGTTTGTCAGCTGGGCCTTGGCCTGCGTGTACGGGTCGCGGCGGTAGTCGTTGGCCTTCTCGTTCCAGTCGCGCCTGACGTCGACCACGCCCGGCGCCGTGACGCACATGGCGGCCGGCTCGCCGCATTCCTGGCACGGCCGCTCCGGCCTGGGGTCGACTGTCCTGGAGAAGAAGTCATGCCGGCCGTGGCGCCGGCACTCGTAGACGTAGATGGGCACTACCTGGCCCCCCTAAGGGCGTCGATGCCCCTCTGCTCTACCCGGCTCGGCTCGCCGTCCTGCGTGTCGCCGCCCCAGTCCAGAGCCTTGCCGCAGGCGTCGCAGTACACGACGCCGTCCCTGAGCGAGCCTGACATCAGGTGCTCGCACCTGCTTTGCTTCTCTGTCTCCTTCTTGTCCCACTCCTCGCGGGCCCACTGCCTTATTTGCAGCTCCTCTTTCAGCCCCAACATTGTGCTCTCCTCCTTTGACGCTATGATTACACCTCTATGTCCACGTGAACGAGCGCCTGCGCCCCGTCGTAGCCCGGGTCTATGACGTAGCCCAGCGCGGTCTCCGGGACCACACCCAGGCCAGTCACCGGCGCGAGTCGCGACGCGCCGCGGTCCTCCGGGTGCCTAGTATTGACCACTGCCACGCTCCGTGCGTCGTGCGGGTTGGTGTCCCCGCTCAGCGGCGGCACTACGATTACCGCGTGCCTCATGGCGCCCTCCCTCTCTGGGCTGGCCGCCACCTGCAGGTTGACCTGCAGCCCGCCCTCCTGCAGCACGGCCGCCGCCCCGTGGGTCTGCAGCCAGAAGTACTCGTTGGCCGGGACCGCGGCCGGCGAGATCCCTATCACCGCCGTGCTGGGCGGCGCCTCGGCTATCACCAGCTCCGTGAAGAAGTTCTTGAACAGCGTCACACGCGTGGTGCTGTTGACGCGGCCCACGATCCTCGCTGCGTCGATTACGACCTTGAGCTCGTTGTTGGTTTCGTCGCCCTTCTCGCTGGACCTGACCCTGTAGACCTGGCCCGCGCCGCCGCCCGACACGACGTACAGCAGCCCCTCCTCGTACCTGCCCACTGGCAGGCTCTGGTCGCTGTTGACCACGCTGCCGAGGGCGATCTGGACCACGTTATCCAATGGATCGGTCTGCGTCGCCAACCCCCTGTCGCGCAGGGCCGCGTCTGGCCTGGTTATCTGCGCCGTGCGACCGGCCACCAGCGCCGTCGAGCCCGCCTGCGCGGCCCGGAACACCCTGCCGTCGGGCACGTGCAGCCGCGTGCCCAGCGCCTGCGGCCGGGTGGCGTGCGTCTCGAATACTGTGT
>SDBT01008715.1_pt1 | contig 16529 bp, 14 predicted proteins | sample 2277101 | NCBI WGS metagenome assembly SDBT01 (sample SAMN10404973, study PRJNA504765) | marine sediment metagenome | isolation source: marine sediment core GS10_PC15, 103 cmbsf | place: Arctic Ocean: Southern Knipovich Ridge | collected 2010 | reverse complement strand
ATGATGTGGATCAGGTTTCGCTTTCCGAAGATATACGGCTTCATCTTCGGGTTCCATCTGCTTGCCCTGTGTCCGAAGTGGATACCTGAATCGATGAGTTCTTTTACTAGTTCAGATGCCAAGGTGCACCTCCACAATTTTAGTTGGATTAGTGGAAACCCTGCCAGAACCAATACTTGGTTCTCTCAGCGATTCCGGCATCCAGCCATGGAGCCGTCTGGTCCAATGTGGCCAATACTTACATGTCGCTTAACGCCGCCGGAACACACGTCCTGCAGCCGACATGCAGAGCGGAGTAGAGTAACGCCTAACCATAGGCGCAGTCAAGGCCTTTGCCCAAAAAAACAGAAACAGCAGGGACCAGGGACTAGGGACTAGGGACTAGAGGTAGACATACAGATGTGTCCTTCTGCGTCCAGTCCTACTTCAAATTCAAAATCAGGTCCAGCCCTAAGATTACCTATCAGCTTCTTGGGGCTTCGATAAACAGAAAGCTAAAAACTGAAAGTCCGCTTGCGGTTTAGCTAGACGCTGAAACCGAGCGAAGCGAAGGTTCCCGCGAAGCGGCAAACGGCAACGGCGAACAACAGGGAAAACAGGGACTGGCTCAAGCGAGGCGTAGCCGAGACGTGCCCCCGCCTGCTTAGCGCACCTGCCTGCTTACCGCAGGTAGGCAGGCAGGTAGGTGTCCCCGCTTTCCTCCAAGCTAAGTTGAGGCTGCCTCCCCCCAGAGGGGTAGGTACTTCAGTGACGGCGGGGTGTTGTTCGGTGCCTCACTAAGTGAGCAGGCCTACAGATGTTTGAATTTCTCTGTGTGCTCTGTGTTTAAGAACATCAACCCACGGGTTATGTCTCGCGAAAGGTCATCATCAAGACCAAAGGGCTCCGGTGGTTTGAGGAAAAGTTTCTGCACATTCTCACGCCGGTAACGATCATAGCTCTGCTTGTCACTCTGGTGCTGCTGTTCAGCTTCAAGGGCGAAACGATACTCAACGATCCGCTGACGATTGCCTGGATCGCTATTCCGCTGCTGGTCCAGACGCTGCTGATTTTCGCTCTGGGATACCTGCTGGCCAGACTGCTTAAGCTCAGCTATGCCGACGCCGCGCCTTCGGCGCTGATCGGAGCCTCCAACCACTTCGAAGTGGCTATTGCGACCTCTGTGATGCTGTTTGGACTCAGCAGCGGTGCGGCGCTTGCGACGGTCGTGGGAGTGTTGATAGAAGTGCCCGTAATGCTGATGCTGGTGAAGGTCTGCCTGCGAACTCAGGGGTGGTTCAGGAAGTAAAGAACCATGCCCACCCATCGGCGGCGGCAGGCATGTCCAGAAGAGATGCCTGCGGTGCCCGCCCGACGAGTTCTAAATACGCCGCGCGATGATGGACAATCTACAGGTGGGGTGCCACTACCCTTTAGGGTAGTGCTCGCCAGTAAGAACCCTTGTGGTTACCGATTATCGATTACTAACGACGTTTGCGGTGGTTGAGCTTATATGTGATGGGGGGGGTGATTTTCTTGAAGCGCTCGCGTCCTTCGGGGCTGAGAGATCGGAACGCCTGCGGCGAAAGCGTAATACCGCGCCTTCCCAAACGGGCCGCTACGTTGACGGTTTTACCGAGTATGTCGAAACGTTCGCGGCCTGGCACGCCGAATTCTCCGGTTACGACCGGTCCGACGTGAATGTTGACGTTGAGGTAGGTATCGACGCCTGCGGTCTCTCCGGTGCGGTGCATGGCGTCTGAAAGCGCGCTGAAGGCGAAGATTACGCTATCGGCCTGATCGGGATCGAATATAGCCAGGCCGCCATCGCCCATGAATTTGACGATTCTTCCACCAGCCGGCTCGATGTGTTTCGCCGTGAGTGCGTAGAATTTCTGCAAGAACTCCGCAACGGACAGATCGTCGTCCGAGGACTTCCACTGGGGCATCCTCGATAGATCGAAGAACGCCACTCCCAACTCTTCCACCAGAAAGGTTTCCGAGCGCGGGCCGGAGCCGGACCTTTTGTCCGCATGATTGGATTGAGCCATTACGCCATTCCTATTAGTAAGGCATATAACGTTGGTCCCGCGGGATGTGTGAGCGATGCGGTCCAACTCGAGCGTATTACGTTAGCCTGCAGCGTTTGAGCTACACTCCAATGCAATCCGCTCTAGAGCAATATTGGCTTTCAGATTAACAAAATGCAAATCGAAGTCAAGAATTATTGAGTAGTTACAGTTTTCAAATTACTCGGTGGCGCTGAGTTGACGCTGGGAATATAGATAAGCCCCGGTGGGTTTGCCCTGCTAGCCCGCCGGGGCTTGTCCAGCCTAATATCTTGTTTTAATGCAGGTTACGCGGCCAGATAGTCACCGTCGAGCACGGCGCGTATCTTGGCAAGCGCCAGTATCTGAATCTGTCTGACCCGCTCGTTGGTTAGCCCGACCATTTGTCCGACCTCGGCGAGCGTGCGTTTTTTTCCTCGGCTGGCCAGTGCGAACCGCTCGGTGATGATCGTCTGTTCGATGTCCGAGAGGTTTGCGGCGTTTCGCGTGAGGACTTCCCGCAACGATTCTACGGAGTCTTCCTTTTGCATCTCGTGCTTCACCGTGTCGTAGTCCGAGCGATCGAGGTCCGGATCGTACTCTGTGGGGAAGTGCTGGCGGTAGCGGCCTGTCTTGGTCGCCATGCGATTGAAGCCCTTGAGAATCGCCCGGCAGGCGTAGGTGGAGAATTTAAACCCGCGTGCGACGTCGAACTTCTCTACGCTTCGCAGCAGCGCCATGTTGCCCTCTGAGACTAACTCGGAGAACTCGACGTTGGGAATTCGCGTTCGTTTTGCCATGGCGATAACCAGCGCCATATTTGCCGATACCAGGTCGGTCCTGGCCTGGGTGGCGCGGGTTGCCCATGTATTGATCTGTTTTGCCCTGGCAGCCGATCTGCGGCGCTGCTGGGCCTCTGCGAGCTTCGAGAGACGGTAACGCGCGTAGTTGTACCGCAGGAAGAGCCCGATTTCGTCTTCATGGCTGAGCGTGGCCTTACCTCGCGGGCGAGGCTGAATGTCTTCGGGCACCTCCGGAAAGTGCACCCATTGTGGTGCGATGATCTGCCTGGCGTCCCGCCCGAAAAGCTTGTTTTCCGTCGATCGTAGCGAGAACATTGGGTTCTCCACATACTGTGATGATACGAGAGCTTCCTTGCTGAGCGTTCCTTCTGTGGTCAGGGCGCTTCGTGTCCGTGATCTTCCATCGCGCCGCCCATTTGCATTTTCCGCTGCTTTTGTTGCCATCTTGCCTATGCTCCCTGTCTGATTCCGATTAGATATGCTTCCGGCTGCCCGTGCTCACGCAACGAGGCTGCCAGCGTTCTTGATTTTCCGCGTTTCTATTCTGCTGGGCGCTATGCGCACGATGCTATCTGGCCCGTGCAGACCGTATTCCAAACCGAACCCCGCGTAATCGAGGAACCATTCACCGTCGGCGAGATAGCGAAACTTGAACTCGCCTTCGGGTAATTCAACCTGGGCGTGCCAGTATCCGTCGGTGGTCCTGATCATCGCCAATTCGTCCGATTGCCATCCGTTGAAGTCGCCCGCCAGGTGAACTGCCCTGGCCTGTGGGCGGAAGAAACAGAACTGAGCTACGTTTCCAGTTACGGTTACCATTGTTTGAACCCTTTCGGTCTGGTTGCCTTTGCGATTTGGGCGTCGCTCTCAGGCGACCTCGGACATCTTGGACAGTTCCCTTGGAAGTGCGATGTCGAGGGAAGCGAGATAGCCTTCGGCAGCTTTGGATATCTTCTGCCGTACTTCGTCTTCTGAGAGCCCCCAGACCATGCAGCCTGGAAGGGCAGGGCACCAGGCTCGAAAGTTGCCTTCTCTGGTGTTGGCGATCTTGACGGTCAATCTCATGATGTTTCTCCCGGTGTTAGCGTTAAGTGCGTTTCCCCATCCGTGGGAGATTCATTTTGCAGGCATTGGGCCAAACCTGAGGGGCGTGATCCGATTTGCGTCCCTTTCGTGTGCTTCAATATTAGAGATCAGGCAGGGGGGTGTGCAATTGGTACTGATGCTGCTTATTTTCCCGGACTTACGACTACTGAAATTAGGGAAAATTCTTACCGGAGACACTCAGAGGTAGCGGGGAAAGACAACTCTGACATGGGCCTTGGGGAGCGGCCAAAGATTACGTAACTGGTGTGGGGAGCAGTAAATACACCATGTTAGCATCAGGGGTTGCGTTCGAACTGGACCCACTGGACTGCATATGTCAGCAGGGCGGTAGCGCTGTCCAGATCGAGTTTCTTCTTTATGTGGTCGCGGTGCGCGTCGATAGTTTTGCTGCTGAGATGCAGCCTCTCGGCGACCTCCTTGCTTTGCAAACCCTGACCGATGAGTTCAAAGACCTCGAATTCCCGATCGGACAATCTGTCCAGCGGAAACATGTCGACCTTGTTCTTTCCACCGACCATTTTTCGCAGCATCTTCTCGGAGATCTTCTGACTGACATAGATATCTCCGGCGAGGACCGCCCGCAGACCGTCAATGACTTTGGTGGCGACTTCGGCCTTGGTGACGTATCCCTTGGCTCCGGCGCGGAGGACACGCTCGGCGTAGAACGATTCGTCGTGCATCGAGAGCACCATGATCTTCAGGTCAGGCCAGCGGATCTGAATGTCTTTTATGAGGTCAAGACCGCTGCACTCTTTAAGCGAGAGATCGACGATTGCAATGTCAGGCTTGGAACGCTCAATTGCACCGAGCGCCTCGTGGATGTCTTCGGCCTGGTCGCAGACCTCCAAGTCGTCTTCCTGGTCGATGAGAGCAGCCAGTCCCTGTCGCATTATTTGGTGATCGTCGACTATGAGTACTCTGTGTATGTTCTTATGGGTATCTTTTGATTTCATCTGCTCAGGCCTCTTTCTTTCTGCTATCCACTTTGAGTGTTGCGGTAACCACCGTACCTCCGCCAGGTGCAGTATCCACCCTGAATTGTGCCCCTATCGCCGAGGCGCGGTATTCCATAACACGCAGGCCGATTCCATCGCCCTTGACGGCGGCGGGGCTCAGCCCCATACCATCGTCTGCAATTTTCAGGACGATATGCCCGTCAGGATTTGAAAGGGATATTGTTATCGACTCAGCCATCGAGTGCCTGGCCGCGTTATTAGCCGCCTCCTGGGCGATCCTGTAGAGATTCATCGCTATGTGATTGTCATTGACAGGCACCGGTTCGTCGCATTGGAACCGGCAATTGATGAGGAACATGGCCTGTATGTTGGCGGCAAGCTCTCTCATGGCAAGGACAAGGCTTTCAGGATCGACGCCTTTGGGCGCCAGCCCGTGTGCCAGCGAACGTGTCAGGTTTATCGAGTCGGTCAGGAGTTCCTCGATTTTTCCGGCTTCGGTGGCTTCGGTGATGGACTGCTTTTCAAGCTTGCGCCGCAGCGCCTGTGACATACAGGCAAGCCCGCTGAGCATCTGGCCGAGACTGTCGTGCAAATCCTGCCCGATTCGCTGCCGCTCGAGTTCGGATATATTGAGGACCTCCTGCTCGAGGCGTTTTCGCTCGGATATCTGTCCCTGCAGTTCGATAACAGTCTCGCCAAGTTCGAGAGTTCGTTCCCGCACGCGCTCTTCCAGCTGATCTTTAGCCTGCTGGAGCGCTTCTTCGGCCCAGACGCGCTGGAGGGCGGTTCCAAGTTGCAGGGCGGTATCTTCCAATGCCGCTATCATTTCCGGCTGTAGCAAGCCCGGTCGCGAATCGGCTACGTGAATAAGCCCGAGTGTGCGCTCTCCGGTTCGAATTGGTATCAGCCCGCATGTCTGGAAGCCCGCTTGCCCGCAGGTTCCTCGCAACTCGTCCTTTTGCTCGGCAGTCAGGGTTCCGAGAAACTTCGTAATGTTGTTTATGCAGTGTGAACCTGTGCCCGTGCAGAACTTGCTGCCCGGATCGGTATTGCCTTTGATCACCTGGGCACAGAGACAACTCGACGTCTCGATAGACAGATCATTTTCCAAAGCCAGGAATTTCGCGTCGAAACCCTCGGTTGCCTCATAGGGAATGGTGTTATCCGCATCAAGTATTCTGATTCCGACGGCCTGACATCCGGTGTACTCTCGCACTTCAGTGATGAATTCGTTCAGCAGCGGTTGCATGTCGGAATGGCGGTTTGCTATTTCCAGGAACTGGTGCGAAAGCTGCAGAGCTTGTTCGCTCTGTCTGTGTTCGGTCATATCCAGGCCGTAGAGGTTGACGTATCCGGCATCGGGTACCGGAACCACTCGCAAATTGAATATCTGCCCGTCGTGAGTTTCTTCGACCGAGACCACGGTGGAAGTCTCCAACGCGTCGTCAATCACGGCCTGCCACTTTGCGGGCACTGGGCGCCCGACGCTGCAATTCCATTGTCGCATCAGCCCCATGCTTGCGGGGTTGGCATAAAGCACCGCACCGTCGGATGCGATTCGCATGACGGGGGAGGGGTTCTCCGAGGGGAACCTGGCGAGCGAGGATATCTCATCTTCGGCATGCTTGCGTTCAGTGATGTCAGTTCCATGGACAGTGAATCCCTTCACCTGCCCATCCTTGCCTACATATGGGAAATAAGAGATATCCATATATCGCCGACCAAGGGCAGGAAAGTCAAACCAGGCTTGGTAATGAACTTCCTGACCGGCCATGCAATCATCCGCGCGGGGTTTTATGATTTTCTCAAAGAAGTCTTCGCTAAAGACTTCGGGTACGGCATGTCCGATCAGTTCGTCGGTCGTCTTGCCAAATGCCTTCTCATAAGCCCCGTTTACGGCAAGGTAGACATAGTTCCTGTCCAGCAAGGCCAGCATATCAGTCGAACTGGCGACTATGTGCTCGTACCGGAGCATCGCTTCTTCGACTTCTTTACGTTCGGTTATGTCCCGTCCGGCCCCCTGGAACTCGAGAATGTTGCCGTCACCGTCCATGATCGCGCGGTTCGTCCACTGGTGCCAGCGAACCGCACCGTCGGGGGCAATAACACGATGCTCGTGCGTGGCGACAGGCTGGTCGGGACCAAAGGAGGCGAAATACTGTTCCACGGCGGGTTGGTCTTCTTCCGGAATCGGGGGCTTGAAGTCTGAACCGATAAGTTCTTTACGCGTCTTTGCGAAGTAGTGACAGTATGCGTCGTTTGCAAACGTCAATGTTCCGTTGGGAAGATTCCGGCAGATCATCTCCGTCTGATCTTCCACGATTGCCCGGTAACGCTCCTCGCTGCGGCGGAGCGTCTCCTGGGCCTCCATTATTTCGGTCACGTCGTCGTAGACCGCAACGACCTCTCCCGTTGAAAGTTTGAGGATGCGGCTTTTGAACCAGAGTGAAATACGGCCGTCACTGTACTTGGAGACCGGAAAGTCCTCGCAGACGCCTGTCCGCCAGACCCGTCTGAATGCGTCGAGTAGGCCCGCCTCCTCTACGGCGGGGAAAGCGGCCGTCAGACGCATTCCCACGAGATCTTCCTTCGTGTTGTTGGTAATGCGCCCGGACGCGGCGTTCATGTCCAGAATTACGAAGTCTTCACCATCGTCGATTGCCTCGTATATGAGCACTCCGCTGCTCATCGAGTCGAACAGTTCCCTGAATTGTTCTTCGCTCCGGCGGACGGCTGCGTTTGCCTGCTGGAGGTCGTGGAATATCAACTCAGTCGTCGGTTCTCGCCGTCGCATTTTGTACCACCTGGACAAATACCAACCAGCTATCCCCGAGCGTTCTTCGCCGTGAGAATGGCCGGGGCATCCGCCCGCACGATCCAATAACTCGTCAGTACGTAACCCTATTGTATGAAGTGTATAAAACCATTCTATCAGAGATCCCGGGCAAATCAAATCTATAGCGGCCCTTTGTGGCGCATCTTCGGGCGATTGTCGCCAGCAAACAGACACAAATCCAAGTTTGTTCTGGAAAAGATTGGGGTAATTCGTGGACTATAATGCCGTTAGTTTAGCGAAAAGGATTCTCAGACATGCGAAACATAGATGGCTATGACGTTGTGGTATCCGGTGGCGGGCCTGGCGGATTCGCCGCCGCGGTGGCTTCCGGGCGAAGCGGGGCGAAAACCCTGCTGCTTGAACGCGAAGGCTGCCTCGGCGGGGGGATGACTACCATGCTCGTTCACCCGTTCATGCCTCACCGCACGGGCGGAAAGGTGATTAACGCGGGCATCTTCAAGGAAGTCGTTGAACGAGCTGCCGAGAAGATAGGCGACCAGAGCAATCCCAATCCGTTCGAACGCAACGCGATCTTCGACGACGAGGCGATGAAAGTCGTCCTCGATGAACTGGCCACCGAAGCTGGCGTGGACGTGATCTTCCATGCGACTGTTACCGGCGCGGAAGTCGAGGGCGATAGAATCACCGCTGCTCTGTTCGCTCACAACGGCGGCCCCTTGCGCGTCACTGGCAATGTGTTCATCGACGGTACCGGTGACGCGGTACTTGCAGACCTGGCGGGCTGTCAGTGTGAGTTCGGTAACGACGCAGGCGAAGTTATGCCCATGACGCTCAACTTTCTCGTCGGGGGAATTGACCTCGATACGATGCACAAGTACGACGTCGTTGAAATGATCCGCAACGGCGACAATGACACGCCTAAGCTGATCAACACGCACTTCAGTTGTTCATCCGAACCTCGCCCCGATTTCATGCAGTTTAATATGGTTCGGCTGCCCGGTAATACTCTCGATCCTGTCGACCTGAGCAAGGCCGAAATGGAAGGCCGCCGTCGCGTGGAGAATTTTATGGCGTGGGCCAAAGCGAACGTGCCTGGTTTCGAGAACGCGTACCTGGCCAAGACCGCCTCGCACATGGGCATTCGCGAATCGCGGCGGGTGGTGGGCGATTACGTACTCTCCGAGGACGATTTCACCGGCAGGGCTCGATTCGACGATGCGGTGTGCTGCTGCTCTTACGATATCGACATTCACGGTTCCAAGCCCAACGAGGTGCGGATTGAAAGCCTCAAGCCAGGCGAATATTACCAGATTCCATATCGCTGCCTTACCCCGCTGGGCAAGAGCAACATGCTAATGGCGGCTCGCAGCATCTCCCCCCATGTCGTTGCTCACTCGAGCATGCGGATCATGCCCGTGGTGATGACTATCGGGCAGGCTGCAGGCATCGCCGCCGCGATGGCTGTGACGAGTGGCGATACCCGCGCCATTGACACGCGAAGTATAGATATCACCGAGCTCCAAAAGCGAATCACCACCGCCGGCGGCATCCTCGAACCGTAAGCAAAACAGGGACTCACCTCAAGCGAGTCCTGAGCTTGTCGAAGGGCGAGACGTGCCCCTGCCTGCTTACCGCAGGTAGGCAGGGGTAGGCAGGTGTCCCCGCTTTGCGGCATGAAAGAAATGGAAATGAATATTAACAGCACGGTATTCGACGTAAGAACGCCCAGCCGCGATGCGATGCTAGACGTTACGAGCGAAGTTCAACGCATCGTTACGGATTCGGGCGTCACTGAAGGAACCGCCACTGTCTATGTAACGCACACGACGGCCGGGGTGACGATTAACGAGAACGCCGATCCGGACGTGATCCACGACGTGCTCAAGGCGCTGGACCTTGCCGTTCCGTGGAATCAAAGTTTTTACCGTCACGGCGAGGGCAACTCAGCCGCCCACGTCAAGAGCTCTATGATGGGTTGCAGCACCACGATTCCGGTAACCGGCGGCAAGTTGGTGATGGGCACTTGGCAGTCGGTATTCTTCTGCGAGTTCGACGGCCCGCGAACGCGCCACGTAATGGTCACCATTACCGGTAACTAGAAACCACACCGTAGCGAGTTACGAATGCTCACGCGAATCGCACATGAATTGAAGCATCACGCTCCGTTCACATTGGGCGGAACGGTGATGGGCGTCGTTATTATGCTGGCGATGCACTACGGCAGGGTCTCATCCGGCCTGTCGGAGGGACTGTTCTCGATATTCCATCCGCTGCACGTACTGCTCAGCGCGATGGCGACGGCGGGGATGTATCGCATGTACGGCCGGGGCGGCTGGGTTGCGACGCTGCTGATCGGCGTCGTTGGGGCGATCGGCGTGGCGACGGTAAGCGATAGCCTGATACCCTACGTCGGCGAGAGGATGTTGAGTCTGCCCGATGCCCACGTGCATGCCGGATTCATCGAGCAGTGGTACCTGGTATTTCCGCTGGCGGTGATCGGTGTTGCGATTGCATGGTTCCGCCCGAAGGCGGCGCTGCCTCACGGCGGGCATGTGCTGCTCAGTACGTGGGCGTCGCTGTTTCACATAACGATGGCGATGGGCGGCGAAATGAACATGGGAATGCTTGTCGTGCTGCCGGTGTTCCTGTTCCTGGCGGTCTGGCTGCCGTGCTGCACCAGCGATATTATCTTCCCGCTGCTCTTCGTCCGCGCGGAAGACCGCCCGCCGTGCTCGCACTGTCATGACGATAACGAGCCGGACCCGCCCGAAGGCGACGGGCAATAGAGTAAAACAGCGGGGTGCCACTACCCTTTAGGGTAGTGCTCGCCTGTATCAGCGAGAGAAGTCGCCCAACGTCAGCACCCACTGTCGAAAACTTGGGACAGGCTCTCAGGTGTGCCCGATTTATTTCCCGGCCGGTTGCGTTGTCGGCTGCGTCGAGGGGTTTCCTTCCAGAGCGTCGCGAATCTGGGCAAGCACATGACGGGCGTAGCTCTGGATGCCATTATCCTTGTCCTTCGGCGACCATGGAGGCTCATCGGAGAAGCGGAACTTCTCCAGCCGTTCCATTGACTTCGGGCTGGGCCTGAAACCTTTTTTCAGGAAATCTGTCCACTCCTTCGCTTCTTTCGTGGACAGGCTGTTGCGCCAGACGCAATACTCCATAAGACGGTCTTCATCGAAGACGACCTTACCGAAGAGCTTCCGCTGGAATGCTTCATCGGGCACCGACCACACCGCATAACAGATTGGCGGAATGTGATCACCTTCACTGACTTCAACTGACCACCGTATTTTTCCGGCTGCCGGGTCGTATACGCTGTTTGTCATCCATGGCTTTGAGTCGGTCGTAAGTTTCAGGTCAACTTTGCTGTCGCCCCATCTCATGTCGAAGCCCAAGGTTTCGGATAACAGTTCCTCTGTCAGCACATCTGCCGGATTGGGTTTGTCGGCGGACCGGTTTTCTTTCTTTTCAGCTTGCCATCCGGCGAGTTGCTTCTTGTATTCGGGAGTTGTTACAAGATACGCATCGAGCGATTGCTTGGTGGCAGTTTCGTTGGACAGGAACGCCAGACTATCTGGAATTGGCTGGCCTTTGGCGATGTTCATTTTCCCTGCCACCAACCGCTGGATGAATTCAAGCATCTTGTCGCCCGGCTCGAACCACGTTAAATGGCCCAGGGCGCGTGATACGACCGGTAGTTCCTGTGGTGAGAAGTATCCTCGCTCGGCGAGATAATGCGCCACGCGAAAAGCAATTCCTTGCCCCTCGTCAGGCGCATCGTGCTTCTCCAGAACCTGAGCCATCCACATATAGCTCGCCATGTTCTTGACGTCCCGGCGGAAGTCAGTGTCCATGAAGTTTCGCAGCTTATCGAAGCCTTCCTTACCGGCGAGTTCCACTTCGAACCACTTTATGAGGTGGTCGACAAGCTTGTCCGCGGCATCGAACCGCTTCTGGATTATGCCAGCCTGGTCGTCCTGCCCGCCGAAACGCTCGGAGTAGATGCAGGTGTAGCCCATTTTGGAGTCGTATCTCAGATACCATCCTGCGTTGTGAAGGTCCTGCGGCATTTGGCCTTTGAAGGTGTCACTGAATTCCTGGACCGCCGAATTCCGTTGGCTTCGAGACTTTCCATAGAGTTCCGTCAGGCGCGCGAGCTTGTCGTCGGCGATTTGCTTTTTGCCGTTATTCTCTGTAGCCGTCCACGTCGAAAGCTTCCGTTCGATTTGATGGCCGCGAGGAGTTAGCTCGATTTCATACTTGTCATAATCGCAGCCGACAGCAGCTATCGCCAGTAGAGCGGCGAAGTAACATCTGGCATTATTCATTATTGATCCCCTGATCTGAATTTTGCCCCTCACGTGAGGCATTGAAGACAGATTGTGCCTCAGCCGATGGACTTTGTCAAATCTCCTGGTCCATCATCAGGAATTGAACTTGCTCGGCGGTGGGCATGGCTGCCTGCGCTCCGATTTTCGTGCACGCGAGCGAGCCTGCCGCGCTGGCGAACCTGGCTGCCTGGTGGAGTTTCTCGCCGCGAGCGACCGCCACTGCCAGCGCCGCGGTGTAGGCGTCTCCGGCGGCTGTGGTATCCACGACGTTGACCTTGTAAGCGGGGACCGTGTAGAAGTCGCCCTCGACAGTGACGATCAGCGAACCTCTTGGCCCGAGTTTCAGAGCTGCCGCCTTGGCGCCACGTTCGATCAGGTCCGACGCAATCTGCTTGTTGACGCGTTCCTCAGCGCCTGCTTTCTTGCCGGTCAGGGCTTCGGCTTCGGTGATGTTTGGCGAAATGATGTCCACGAGGCAGAGCTCTTCGGGCAGTTTTCGCGGTGCCGGTGCCGGGTCGAGTATCACTTTGCAGCGATGGCGGCGGGCAAGCTCGATAGCCGCACGCACCGTCGGGGGGGGCAGTTCCAGCTGAAGCAGCACGACGGTAGAGGCCTCGAATAGGTGTTCGTTGGCTATCAGGTGATCGTCTGCGGTGACGCGGAAGTTCGCTCCGCTGGCGACGACGATGGAGTTTTCGCCATGGGAATCGACGACGATCATCGCCACTCCGGACGGTGCGTCTTCGGTGACGCTGACGGCTTCGCAATCGACGCCTTCGGTTTGGAGCCCGTCGAGCAGTTCAGCGCCGAACGCGTCGTTGCCCACCGCGCCTATCATGCGCGTCCTGCAGCCGAGCCTCGCCGCAGCCACCGCCTGATTTGCGCCCTTGCCGCCGGGGCTGCACTGGAAACCGTCGCCCAGAATCGTCTCACCCGGTTCGGGTATGTGCTCGCTTCGTACGACGAGATCCATGTTGATCGAACCGACTACGAGAATCGAAGCATCGTCAGCCATCTGCATCTCCCGAAACCAGCCTGAAGAAATCTATGGAAGAAAAGCTCCTTCCGCCAAATTCTATCCCCGCAAACCGTTACGACGCAACTTTGCACTGACTTTGTCGCGGCGAAAACTTGGGACAGGCACAAGTCAATTACCGGTACTCGATCATTACTGGTCGCTCCAGACAGTAAAGCAGTTGTATTCATCTTGCAGCCGTCGCGTGAGATCGTTCTGGTCAATGTTGATCGAGGCGATACCGGCAATGATTCCGCCTTGTTGTTCAATAAGGCCAATTGCAGCTTGGACCTGCGATCCCGTCTCGATCCATTCGTCGACAAGAAGCACTTTTGTTCCAGTGCAAAACGCATCGGACCTTACTTCCAGTGATTTGGTTTGATTCGTGTAGTCCACGAAACTCGCAGTGGCAACTTGAACCGGAAGCTTGCCGCCTTTTCGGATGGGCACGACCCCCTTATTCACACGGACAGCCATCGCCGTGCCCAAGATGAACCCAAGGGCGTCAATGGCGGCTATGCAATCAAACTCAACGTTGGCAAAGTGGCCGAGCAGATCGTCAACAAGTGAGGAAAACGCATCATAGTCAGCAAACAAAGGAGTCACGTCATGTCGTAGCCCCTGTGTGTCGGTGTCGATCCTTCTGAGATAGTCCTTCACGGTATCACTCCTCGAAGTGTATCTCGGTTATATCCATCTTTTTATCCAGGATTGGATACCTGCCGAGGCGCGGACCATCACGAGCGGTTTGGTGCAGCGCTTGGCGACGGACTCCGGTATTGGATCGTGCGCCATCCTGACCGGCAGCGTCTGTCCGGACGAACCGATGACGACCAGGTCGTACTCGTCAGACGAGGCTTCGTGGAGGATCGCACGCGTCACGCCGCGCCCTTCGACCACCTTGGTCGAGACTCGCTCGGGCGGCAAATGAAGCCGCTGCATGTTCGCCTGCACAAAATCGTTCAACTGGAACTCGCGATGCTCGCCCACGGTCATGGCGACGATCTCGCCCTCGTCGGGATCTGCGAGTATCGATGCTATCTCCATCGCCAGTGCACTGTTTGGCCCGCCTGCGACCGGTACGAGGATTCGCTTGAACTGGCGATTGCCGCCGCAGTCCTTGAGCATCACCACGTCGCAGGGCGAACGCTCAATGATCGGGTCGATCGTGCTGCCGAGCATGAAGTGTCTTGCCCGGTGCTGCCCATGCCAGCCCATGATGAGCATGTCGACTTTCTTCTCGCGGACGGCCGATACGATACCGCGGGCGGCGTTGCGACAGTAGCGAATGTGCGTCGAAATCGGGAACTCGGGCGCCAGGTACATCATCGTCTCGATTATGGACTCCTTGCCCTCGAGCATGTACTTTTCGGCGTCGGCCAGGGGCACCTGGTCGGGCACGGGCACCATGTGCAGCAGTTCGGCCCGGGCGTTCTTGGCTTGGCAAAGTCGATACGTCGTGCGGACCATCTCCAGTGCATTGTTCGGGTTGGCCAGTGCGACCATGATCTTGTACTGCTGGCTGGCCGGGGCTTCGTGCTGCTCGAATACGAGTATCTCATCGGCTGTCGCAATCGCGCGGGATCGCGAGTAGAGAACGAATATCACTGCCCCCACGATCACCCAAAGCGGTGCGATAATCCATGCCAGCAGGCTCATGTGAATTATCTGCGACGCCATCGCCACCTGGCAGATGATGGCGATGATCGGCGGCAGGGGGAATAGCGGCATGATGTATCCGTATTCCAACTCGTCGCCCATGTTGAGGCGAATCTTTATGACGCAGACGTTCACCAGCAGGAACAGCAGCAGGAACATCATGCTAGCACACGATGCGACGTCGGTCGTCGGCAGCAGGCCCGCGGTTATCAGCACGATCACGCCCGTAAAGCAGAGCGCCACGTACGGAGTCTTTCGCTTGTGCGATATCTTTGCGAAGAACGCCGGCAGCATGCGATCGCGCCCCATGGCGAACGATGCACGGGTTGCCGAGTAGATCGTCGCATTGAGCGCCGAGGTGGACGAAAATATCACCGCCAGCGTAACCAGCAGGTAACCGATAAACGGCGACGGCATGAGCTTGGCCACCGCCTGTCCGAACCCGGTATTCCCGAAGCTGCCGATCCACTGCCACGGTGCGCCATGGACGTCGGCTGGGTCTACCGAGACGACGGTTGCGAACGAGACGGCCACGTATGTCAGCGTCACGATCAGCACGGAATAGAGCATCGCCTTGGGGATGTTTTTCTTCGGGTCGATGCATTCGTCACCGGCCTGGGCGATTACCTCGAATCCTTCGAAGGCCACGTATATGAAGCCCATGGTCACGAGTATTTTGGACCAGCCTTCCGGGACGAAGGGCTGAAAGTTCTCCATGCGTTCAGGCGAGCGGACGGCCACGAATATGCCTATCACGGCGATACCGATGACGAAGATCATCTGCCCGACGGTGAAGATGGCACCGATTTTGCCCGTTTCCGATGCGCCGCGGTAATTGATGTACAGGAAAAGCATTGCCACCGAAATTGCGATCAGCGGGCGAACCCACGCCTGGGTTTCGGGCGAGATGACGATTAAGTCAACGCGAATGAAGAATTCCAGCACGTAGGTGGCGAAGACCACCGCGTACAGGGCGCCCGCGACCGACGATGCGAACCATTCCATCCCACCGGCGATGAAACTCGGCCCGCGTCCGAAAGCGATGCGCGCGAAGTTGTACGCTCCGCCCGCACGAGGAATTGCGGAGGAAAGCTCGGCGAAGCTCATTGCGGTGAACAGGGCGATTATCCCGTTGAGTGCGAAGGTTAGCAGCAATCCGCCAGGACCGACGCGGCCGATGGTGGTACCGATGCCGATAAAGACCCCCGCGCCGATCATCATCCCCAGTCCCATCATCGTGATGTGGAACAGACTCAGATCGCGGGAAAGCTCGCCTTGGACCTTGTGGCTATCGGACACGGCCCTGATCCTTCATTATCTTACGCGCCGATCGCGGTCCGGTGCGGGCGATCCAATTGATCATTCTCACACTCCGCCAGACCAGCACCGTCAGCAGCACGACGACGACGGCTATTATTACGCTTCCCGCTATCGTATCGCTATCCATGAGTAGTACCTGTAACGAAAATGGTTCGGCGACCCGCTTGCGGCGCACCGGCGGGCGGGCTTATGCCCACATCAGGTCAGGCCCGCCTTTGCGGACCTTCCCGAGCACCCAGGCTCGCTCGCCCATGCGGCGAAGGCGAGACATGATGGCATCGGCGAAGTGCGGAGAGACGACCATCACGAATCCGACGCCCATGTTGAACACGCGCATCATTTCGATCGGGTCGACCGGGCCCTTGGCGGCGATGAGTTTGAAAATGGACGGAACCGGCCAACTGTCGCGCTTGATCCGAACGGTCAGACCGTCGGGCAGGACGCGCGGAAGATTGCCCGGAAGCCCGCCTCCGGTTATGTGGGCCATCGCCTTGACGGGTTTCTTGAC
>SDBT01008714.1_pt1 | contig 16529 bp, 18 predicted proteins | sample 2277101 | NCBI WGS metagenome assembly SDBT01 (sample SAMN10404973, study PRJNA504765) | marine sediment metagenome | isolation source: marine sediment core GS10_PC15, 103 cmbsf | place: Arctic Ocean: Southern Knipovich Ridge | collected 2010 | reverse complement strand
TCCCTAACCATTTCATCTGGTTTCTTCCCTGTTCTAAAGAATACATCTCCAACTTTTCTACCTAAACTTACAGAAGCTTTTAATCCACCTAATAGAATTGTTGCATCAATAAATTCATTCTTTGTTGGTAGTCTACCTTCCAATGCTGCTGATGCTGTTGTCATTGCTGTAACCTCTGCTCCAATCTTTGTTGCATTTGCAATGGCTGTTGCACTCTTTGTTCCAAACATTAGTGTGGTGGCTTTCCCTGCCCCTCCTGTTGCTGCTCCAATAAGTCCTGCTTTCCCTGTTTCTAACATTGCACCATTTAATCTTTTTAAAAACTCTTTGGGGTCATCAATACTTCCTTCATTATATCCGTCAACTAACACTTTTCTTATCCCTGCTGGCAAAGCAAATGCTCCTGCCATACTTGTGATTGGTCCTCCTGGAGCTGCTACAATTGCACCTCCCACCATGAATGGGAAATCTCCTGCGATTGTTCCAACACCTGATGCTATTCTTTCCACCAATGTTGCATCTTCTTTTAATTCAATGTCTGGTAACTTCCCTCTGGAAAGCAATCCTGTAACAGATGCTTGGAATCCTCCTTGAAATCCTTCCAATGCTTTATCTCCTATCTCATCTAAATCTGATCCAACATTCTTCATAAAATCTTTTAATCCTGAATCATTAAATTCTGGTTTGCCATAGAATTCATCTATTTCTGGTTGAGTATATCCTTCTGAAAGTAATTGATCTTTTTGTTCTTGGAACAAACCATCAATCTCTTGTTCTGGATAACCTTCTTTTAATAATATTTTTTTTATTTCTTGGGGTGTTTTATTAGCCATTATTCATTAACATTTTTATTAGAGTTAAAAAATGAACTAAACCTTTCTCGTAAAGGCTTCTTAGGTTTTTCTTCCCCTGCTTCTGTTCTTAAAGCATTTACTGAGCTTTCCATTATTTGTTGTGGTGATCTTTTATTCTCACTTAACAATGTTCCCCCAAATTCTGGGAATCTAGGACTCAAAGGATCAAACATGTCTCTTGAAGTTAATCCAAACTCTTTTGTGCCTTTGATCTTTGAATTTTTAACCATTTGTTCTGCGCTGGATTTAAGTTTAAAAAATTGCTGATCTCCTTCTGGGTCTCTCATAAATATACTATTACTTCCTGTCACTGAGGCTTTAACTCCTGCAAAGTAATTCTTTAATACATCTTCTGTATCTCCCCTCTTTGCTTTCAGTAAACTTTCAACTTGTTTCATATTTAGTGGTCTTCCATTAACTCCGATATTATCTGGATCTGCCAAAGAGAATATTTCATCTTCTGTTAAATTTTCAACATCATCGTAAACTCTATTATAAATTCTTGCATTACCAACTGCACTAATTTCCGCTTTATCTAATCGTTTATACCACAGATCCTTTGATCGATCCCCTAATGGATCGAGCTTAGAACTCATAACATCTGAAACATTAAGTTTTCCTTCCCTCTCTCTCAATAAGAAACCATCATTAATTATTTTAACTTGTTCTTCTCTTTGGTCTTTAAACCTTTTTAGACTTAAGCTTGCCTTTGCTCTTACTGCCCCTCTTAGAGAATCTCTCTCATCTGGTGTTAGTAATCTTTTTGCTTCCTCAGAATCAATTGCATTATTAGCATCTTCTAAAGAATTATTATTAATTAATCCAGTTACAAAAGAATTAGCAATATTTCTTTCAGCTTGTTTCTGGAACTTTTCTTTATTCACTTCACTTAATATCTCATCAGCACTCTCAATTACTGGTTGTAATAATTCTATCCCTGCTTGTAAAGATGATGGATTATCATGAATTGAGTTTGCAATAATATTAACATTCTCTGTTGCATTTGCCAAAACATCTTGTGCAATTGTTTGGTTTTCTAAATCAAATGCACTTCTAAATTGATTTATTCTCTGTCCTGAAAAAGCTGTTTTTAAAGAATTCTTTGATGCTTCACTTGGTGCATCAATAACAAAACTATCATAAATTTTATCTGCTTCTGCAATGAACTTTTCTGAAAAACCTTTTGGATCTTCCATATTTTCAATCATGTTATTTCTTAATTCTTGAATCATTGAATTAGCTTTAACATTAGAGTCTGCAATATAATCTACATCTATTGCTCTATTCCTTTTTTCTATAGATTCTGCTGTAATCCCTATCAGGGCATTGGATAAGTCTTGTAATCCTTTCCCACCTCCAGTTATTGGACCAACCTGTCCCGCACGAGGAATGGATGTTGTTGTTGGTCTTAATCTATCTCCTTCTCCTTGTATTGTTATTCTTGCCATATTATATTTGATCTAATTTTTGTGCTGTACTTATTGCACCAGATAAACCAGATAATAATATCTGATTTCTTTGTAACTTTCCAGTCTGTCTGAAAGTCTCTTGTTTAAATTTATCCAACTCCTCTTGAGCAGAGAATCCTGCTGCTTGTAATTTACCCTGTAAAATAACATCTTGTGCTGATTCTTCTCCAACTTCTGCTTGTCTTAATTGAGCCAAGAATGGTGATCCACTTGTCGTTACTAAATTACTTGAAGCAAATGCTGCTCTATGTCTTGATATTACCCTTCCAGTTTCTTCTCTTATATCTTCTGCTTTTAACTCTGAGGACTTTATTGCAATCTCTGCATTCTGTCTTGCAACTTCTGCATTGAAGCCTGCTATCCTTCTCGCAGTCTGTTCTGTCTTTTTACTTGATCTGAGTTGTGTCGCTGTAGATAATGCTAACACTCCTGCTGTTACTGTTGCCATTCTATCCCTTCTTATTCATTTATTGTTCCTTTTAATACCATTGCCAATATTGTGACTGGTAAAGGATCTGAATTTCTATATAATGTTTTAATACTATCTCTCCACCCACCCTTAACTCTTTCTTTTTTAAATCCTGTGAATGGTGCAACTCCTTGCCCCATATTATCTCTCCCTTTTCTGAATTTTACTTCGGTAAGTTTATCTTCATCATAACCAATTGATCCACCAACTGTTTCAAAGAACTCAATTAATATATTTATTACTTTAGCTCTTGCTCCATAAGCTGTGCCTAACGCACTTCCAAAATCTATGTCTAATAATTCAACTTCTTTATCATATCCTAATCCTACACCAATGAAATTATACTGCCCTACTAAGGCTATAGTTCCATTTGTAACTACTGCATCGGGATCAGCCCCACCATTAGCCAATACTTTAACTGTCTCTCCTTCTAAGTGATCTAAACCACTTATAGAATTCACTGACATATTCCAAGCTCCTGATGATATTGCAGATGTGCTTGCAAAGTCTGATAATATTTCCCCTATAACATGGGTTGTATCTGTGAACGTATCTATTCTCATTTTACCAGATCCACTTACTATAAATCTTCCAACATCTGTTGATGTGAAGACTGCTGAGGATGCTGTAAAAGTTACTGAGCTTCCTGTTGTAGCTCCTGGCGTTAATGTCCCTGCTGGTGTATCACCTATGAACTGTAAATGACTATCTGAGAATATACATGTATTAACACTTCTATTTCTAAACTGTGTATCTAAATGCTCTACATATCTTCTAGTAACACTATTAATTGTTCTTTTTATTATAAACCAAATTCTATCTTGTCCACTTGTCGGTATTACTCCTATTGACTCAATTTCTACTCCTGTCCCTCCGAATAGATAATTAGACCATGCTATGACATCTTGATCTCTAGCATAAGTACTTGAACTTACTCCTCCATTATCTCTAACACATAGTGCAGAAGGGATTGGTTCTTGCGCATAATCCATCCTCGTCACACCAACATCTGTGGTATCCCCCTTGTCTCCTAAAATATCCTCACTCAATATTGTTATATCTGGAGATACTAACCCATCTACATCAAAATTATAAATTAATTCTCTTAGTGTTTTCCCTGTCCTTTGCAGGAATAATGTACTATTACCAATTGATATTGGTTTAATTTCTTTACATCTAATATTTGTTTCAAAACTAGCAACTGCATTAGTTGGTGTTATTGCTGTGTTTACACTTCCACCCCAAAGGGATAAAACCCCTCCTTCTGTACCAATCCTCAACCTCTTAGAAGATGCAACCCATTTAATGTCATTAACTTCTCCGGATGCAACTGTATATTTAATCGCATTAGCATCATCTGTTCCTGGAGTAAAATTTGGAAAATCATCAATTGCTGATCCAAATATATCTTCTCCTTTGGTGAGTATTAATCTTTGTTGGTAATATGTTGTCTTCTCAGCCCACCCTGTTGTGTCTGAGAATGCTCCTAATCTCCATCTATCTGTTGCTGTTCCCACTGCTGCATCTGCTCCCTTGATTGTTGCTGTAACTGATGTTGTTGATGCTCTTGCAGTTATTAATAACCATGTAAAATTTGTCCCATCATGAAATCTTATTAATCTATCTACATCTGTTGTTTGGAATCCTGTGCCACCATTAATACCCACAATTGAACTTGCTGTAACTGTAACTGATCCAGTTGTCCCACTTAAAGCTAATGTTGTTGTTGTTGTGTTTTCGTCTAAATATGGTCCATCTGTTAGTAATTTTGTTGTTAATGTCCAACTTGTATCCCCACTTCTTACTAAATCTCTGGTTTCGTATGTGGTGTGTGTAATTGTTATTGTATCGCCTGATTGTGTAAAATCTAAATCTGGAATATCTGCTTCAACATAAGTTGTTGTTATTTCAAATATTTTATTCATTACTCCTGCACTTGCATAAGTCGTGAATGCAGTAGAATCCACATCGTTGCCATCTCTGTCTTGTAACTCAAGAGTGTCATCTGTCTTGTTTGAAACTGTGTAATATAAGTTGGCATCATTAACCTCTGTCATCCCTACAATCTCTGTTGCATAGAATTGATCTCCATCAGAATAACCATGAGCTACTGATGTTATAACTGCTGGGTCATCTTTTGTTATTGCTGTTATTACCTTATCTGATTCAAGAATTAACCCTGAATCTTTATAAAATCTCATATAAAGGTTTCCAACCTCAATCATATAAGCATCTGTTGTGCTAAATTTAAAAGGTATAAAGTGTGATACTGCATTAGAATCTTTTGTCTCTGCAATAAATTTAGATCCTGTTCTAGCAGTAACTCCCCCTTGAGGCATAACTGAAAAATTCTTTATTGTCTTTGCACCATTCTTAAATCTCTCAAAGTCTGATCTCTTCCCTAATAGGGGTGAGAGTTGTCCTGATGTGAAATTGTTTTGTAAGAATTTTAATTTTGGCATTTATTTAAAAAATCCTGTTTTAAAGTCTGTTGGTCCTCTTGATATAATATTATCTGGTGTCCCCTCTTGACCATCTCTTCTTTTTGCTTCTCTAAACTTCTGTTTAAATTCTTCAAATAATCTTATTGTTTGCTTCTCATTATTTGCTATCACAGAACTTAACTCTGCTGCTAATCTAGTTGCTAAACATTCCACAAATAATGGAGAAAATAATGTTGTATCTGTTATCTTCTTTATATAAACTAAATTAGCTGTTGCTGCATTTGTTAATAATCTGTTACCTGCAACCCTAAAGGGTTCTAATTCATTATAAAGTTCAATTGACCTCAAATGATCTGCTGGTAATATAAACCTATTTGTGTATTCAAAATCTTCACTTGTTGCATCTTGTGATAAAGCTACTCTACCAATTGCAAAGTTCCAAAGGTGTGATTGTATTAAGTGATCTCTTGTGTGTTCATAGAATAACTCACATTGTTCTCCTTCTCTTCCATCTTCTCCTATTGCTGATATTGTATTTTCATCTCCAATCTTTGATAATGCTATATTGCATATTTGTACTTCTGATATTGCCATCTTGTTTTATCTCTTTAATTGTTGGTGGCGGAGGTTGGATTCGAACCAACGATTTTCAGAATATGAGCCTGACGAGATGACCACTTCTCCACTCCGCAAAATGTGGGATTTAATTAAGGTAAATCCCAAAAACCTATGATCTAAGCTCCGCCTTCATAATCTGTTCCTACTGTTGCTGCGCCCAAAACTATTTGACCAGTTGAAGGATTTTTCACACAAAATCTTTCACCTGTTGTATTTGCTGAATCCACTAATAGAACTGTTCCTATTCCTGTACTAGCTGTAGTTATTGATATATGTTTCTTAGCTGTGAAAGCTGTCAAGATTACTCCTGTGACTGCTGTTAAAGCTCCTGATGCTGCTGTGGCTGTTAAACCCGATCCATCTGCATCATCTGAAATCCATATATCTAATTGATGTAAGCCTGCAATCGTATTTCCAGCTCTATCTGTAACTGTAAATGTCGCTTCTACACCATCTGTTGTTCCACTAGCTGCATAAGCTATTGTAACGCCGAATGGAATTTTCGTTCCACCATGATATTGTATTCCGTCTTCATCTACACCGCTTCCGGCTGGTCCATGTATTGGCATATTTTTCCTTTATTTTAAATTGTTAATTGGAGGGTGTTTAAAGTCCCCCTCCTAAGACTCTTAGCTAATTGAGGTATCTTATAGTTAAGATAACATCACCTGTATCTATAGTAGCTTCACTTGCTGTAAAACAAATAAAGAATGTACCATAATCTGGCTGTTCTGATAAGCCGGCTAACCGCCAAGCTTCATCACCTTGTGTGCTGATATTCTGAACTTCAAATCGAACTTCTACATCAGCTAGTGCTGCTGCATTAACATCGATGGCTGTGCCTAAAGCATCCTCATCGATTGCATCTGCTACAACTACATCAGCTGCTACTCTAACACCTTCATAGAAACCTAAATTAAAGTCTCCAGCAGATCCTAGATCATCTGACCACATACGGATTGATGTAATACTTGCATTGACTGGTATTTCAGCCATTACAATAACATCATTATCCGCAACTGCTCCACCTGTTAAGATATGGGCAGTTATGACATTCTCCTTACCATCAGCTTGTTGGATATTTTGAATATCCAAATTATCCCTATTGGTAATAATGTCTGATTTAAATGTTGTTGCCATTTATTTCTCCTATATTAAATTGATATTAAGTGATTGGATTACAGAGTATTTCTATAACCTTTGTCTCATACAAACGAGTTGCACCAATTGCTTCAAATACAGATAACAAATCAGGGTTTCCTGTTTTGTTTACATCTCTATCTACTGAAATTGTTAGTGCTTCGAAAATACCAAGTCTAATCGCAGATTCAGAATATAAGAAAATCCTTTCGTCTGAACTACCATCAACTAGTATTTGTTCATCATATGCAATGAAATCAATCCCCATGAACCCAGATAGACCAGCCACTACGCCTGGACCTTCCAAAGGTGCTTTGGTTCTAAAATCAGAACTAACTTGTTGATTCTCAGTTGTTAAATTGATAATCTGGTCAATTGGACCAACACAAATTAATCTTTCGTTTGGACTAGCACCATGATTTCCTAAAATTAAAGCTAAAGCTTTTTTTAGTTTACCAGTGGTTAATTCAACATCTCCTGATCCTGAATCATAATCGTGATTGTTCACAGCTACACTTAATGTTAAGGCTTGATTTGCGGTTGAACTATCTGTAGTTACAACAGCATTTCCTGCTAAAGCATTATGGATAACTAAATCTTTATCACGAGCTAATCTTGCGATTGCTGATTGCATAACTTCACTTTTAGGATCTTGAACATATTTGATTAAATCTTCTTTATCAAAATGATGGTCAAACTCCAAGAAAGTTTCTTGCACTTGTCGTCTTTCAAATGTAATATCGGATGGATTTTTATCCTGATTTCTTGTAGTTTTGGTATAAGTAGAAACTTTACCTAACTTGTCGAAAAAGGTTTTATTACCTTCCATTGTTTCGATCCTTACGGTTTGTTCAAGTCTTGAACCCATTTGTTGGGATTCCAACAAAAGAGTGTCCTTAAACATATCTTTATAATGATCTTGGTATGTGCCTCCTAAAGACATATATACTCCTTATTTATATTGTTAATAAAATTTTCTAACAATATGCTTATCCTCCACACGGAGGGGCTGCTATGATCCTTACGGGATTAGCGGTATCTATAAGTAATAAGGGTGATACAAACTTGTCTTATTAATATTCTAGAAGAGGAGTCCGTTAGAGGGATTATGTGTCCTGCGGTGCTCCTCTGTAATTCTTTTATTAAGCATTACCAGGTAAGCAATGTTATTGCCTCGTATGTAATGCTTAAAATTCTTTTATTTCTACCGAGTGAGTTATGCGTGGTAACAATTCCTCCTCTCGGCTATTCTGGTGGAAAAGATGGAGATCGAATCCATAACCTTCTACTTGCAAGGCAGGTGCTCTACCAATTGAGCTACAATCCCATGTTCTTATTTCTTTCCTGCTTTCAACTTATATAATCTTTCTAGTTGAACCATTGCTTCTTTATGTCCAGGATCTCTTACATTTGTTCGTCTCTGGATAAAAGCTGGATCTGAATTTAACTCTGCAATCTTTTGTTCTGCTTCTGCTGGAGTCATTCCAAATTGTCCACTTTCCTTTCCCCCTGCTAGAGAATCTTCTGCAATTAGTTTTCCAATCTCTGATAACATTTTAAATATTACTGGATTATTTTGTAAACCCGCATTTTGTAAAACTTCTGCTGCAACCTTACCATCTCCGAATTTCCTTAATGCTGAATTAGCAAGTTCTTTTCTTTGTTCAAATGCAGATCCATATTCAGATTTAATGGATTTAATATCTTCATCTGCTTTTAATTGAAGTTCAACTTGTTGACCTTTCTGATAATCTTCAATCTTCTTCATAACAGATCCCATAATCTTTCCTGCCTTATCTTTGGATATTCCTGCTTCAAGAAAATCTTTATCAATATCTCTTAATATTGGATCAGATTCTTTGATCTCATCTGATATTCCCAATTCATAGTCTTCTGATTTTTCTGGTGCACCTAATCTAACATCAAGTGATTTAAGTTCATCTTCTGTTAAATCGTCGAATCTTTTACCAAACTTCTTTTGTAATTCTAAATGACTCTTTGCTAAGGATGCTAAATCCTTATGAGTATTCAATGTCTTTTCTTTTCTAAGATCTTCTGGTAAACTATCTATGTATGCCTTAGTATCATCATCTGTTACAACTGGTTCCTCAACCACAACCTTTTCTGGATCGCTACCATCTAACATATCAGGGGTTTTTCCTGAGACATCTTGATCTGGTACTATTACACCATCTGTTCCTGTGTTATCAGAATCAGTCACTGTAGTGGTCTCTATTTTTTGTTCGTCTGGCATTATTTAACTCCTTTTATTATTAATATTTTTATTAGGTAATTCTCTATAATTAGGTTCTCTTTCTTCTACTATAGATAACATTAATTCCATTCCATTATACAGACCTAACATATACTGATCATAATTCCAATTCCCATCAGATCCTTGTATTCTTATTACATCCTTAAGTTGATTTAAATTGTATTTCATTATTTATTTCCCTTTAATATATTATGATTATTATTTTTATTATATTCTTCTATAAACTTAGAAATATCTATATCAGATTGTTTCAATATACTTTGAATATGATAAGCAAAACTTTTAGCTCCTTCATTGTAGGCTGTCTTATGACTAGAACCTTCAACATAACTAGGACTGTGTATCCTACAGAATTTATAAATATCATTTAAGATATATTTACCTTCTTCTGAATTGAATATCTTTTTATAAATTCTATTCTTTTTATTTAATAAGTTTTTTATTTCCATGTTACTCCGTTGGTATTACTGGAATCCCAGCTTTTTGTAAAGTCGCTGCTGTATTTGCACCTGTCTCAATATCTGCTTTTAAGTTCTCTGCTGCTTGTGCTTCTGCTTTAGCTTTTCTAAATGCTCTCACTTCATCTATCTTCTTAATTTGTTTTAATGGTATTCCAGATTTCTCTGCACCATCTCTAACAATTGCATCAATATCAAAGTTATCCATTACATCTCGTTTTATTTCAACAAATGTTCCTACATTGGCAAAGAATCTATTATATGATAACAATTGATTTGTTTGTTGTGTAAAAGCTAATGGTCCAATATATTCTATACTAAAATCAACTACTTGCTTTCCACCTATATTTACAAGTAATGCTTCTGGAGGTTCTTCGAGTTCCCCCTTTCTTTGTAACATTGAGATCACTCTTATCAAAGCTAAGTTTAGATATTCATCTTCAACTCTTCTTACTTGAGGTCCAATCAGACGGAGTTTACTTTGTTCTCTATGGATTGATTCTGTTGCAGTCAATGGTTGAACACCCTCTCTTTGCTGGAACTGATCCACAAAATATGCCTTCTCAATCTTTAATTCTAGTCTAGATAATACTTCTACTAATACTGCATTATTCTGACCAGTGATTAAAGGTTTAATATTTTCTTTCCCATCATCATTTAATCCACCAATATTAACACCACCTGGAAATGTTTGCAATGGCATAATAACACCATCATCTGACATCAATAATGGAGGGTCAACTTGTTTCTGGACGCTCTTCAATCCAACTTCTGCGAAACCATTTATCATAAATATATCTGATAAAGCATTCCAACTAGGACTTATTCCATACACCTCTCCAATTCTCTTAAGCCATCTCACAACAATATAAGGCATCTCATGAAATCCTTTACTAGAAATAACTTTCTTATCATCTTTACTTATATTCAAACTAATGAATTCAAAATTTTCTAAGGAAGATTCTATTTTACTAATTGATCTCTCATAGTCTTTCTTAGGTAATACAACATTTATAAATTCAAATTTTTCATGAGGTTTTGTTTTTAACATCTCAAGTATCTTAGGTCCTAAATTTTCTTCTCCCCATTTTTGTTCTGCTTGTCTAGCAGTTAATTCAAACTGTCTATAGACAGTATCTACAAAACCTGAGCTATTTTCTTCAATCCATATCTCACTTAAATGTCTTGTCTGAAATAATATATCTCCATTCTCTTGCTCTCCAACAAACATTATTGCTGTTCCATAACCACAAAGATCTAATAGTAATTCATGATTTTGTTGAGCAAATCCTAATTCTGAACTTGTGAATACATTAAATACTTTTTGTTCTAATTTTTCTAACCATCTTTTAACTTCTTCTATCTCAAGTAACTTTGGATCTTTAGGTCTAAACCTAGCCCACATTGTATTTGGATCTGTTAGTCCCTGTGCTAATACAGATGCTAGATTCTGATTGGCTGTAATTGCAGTAGAATCGAAGATTATACGATCCAGCTCTTCTCCTGGTGCTCTCTGTGTAGTAAAGTTTCCTCTATTCGGTAAAACATAATCAGTTATATCCTGATTAACTTTATCATAATTACTTCTCCTACTCTTCAATGTCTCTAAGTTATCTATAAACTTCTGTGCTGATATATCACTTTCATGTGGCATATTTTATCCCCTTAATAATGTTCCTGTTGTCTCTGCACTTAATAGTCCAGGAGATTTTCTAGTAATTGTACTAGCTCTGCCTGCTCTCTTTCTTATCCTATCCTTCTCTGCTAATGCTGCATCTTGGACTGCTCCTTCATCTATATCCAATGATGGTAGATCTGGTACAACTGGTATATCTATATCTTCTTCTCTACCACTTATATCTACTCCTGCTGCTCTTCCCAGTTCCCCTGCTGGTGTCCTAATTCCTTTTCTCTCTGCTGCCACAGCTCCTACAGCTCCTACTGCTGCTGCTACTAACGCTATTGCCCCTATTGATGCCATCTTTATAATCCTTTTATTAAATTAATCATACCCTCATCCCCTTTTATATAATCATGTTTCTCTAATCTCTTAACCATCTTATCTATATTTGAAAAGGCTGTTATAATTTTATACCCTAATCGTTTTCCTAATACTTCACTTTCTTTTATCAACATATTTAAAGCTTCTTCTCTTTTTTTCTTAACTGTATATTTATCTGATACAAACCAAGCTAATATAATAAAAGATGAATTTGTTTTATATAACCAAGCTGCACAAATATTATAACCATTATGGTGAATTATTATTCCTGTATCAGATAGTAAATTCCTATTTAATCTCTCCATATTGTGGTCATCCCACCATTCACAAACTTGTTCATAATCCTCTTCTTCATACATCCTAGCTTTCATTTATCTCCTAAATGGATTCCATTTATTCTGAACCACTATTTTATTATTGTTTACAAGAAACTTTGATCTATTATCAATCTTAAACTTGTCATGATACTTAGAGGATTTTAATCCAACTGCTAATGTTCTCCATGCTGATCCTACATGTGAAGCTCTATCATGTTTCTCTGTTGTGTTCTGGACACCTTCTGATTCGTCATATTGTGCTCTATATAAACTGAGAGCATCTAATGGTGCTATCTTACTCTTTCCCATCTTAAACATCTTATCAGAGCATCTCTTAGTTATTTGACATTGATCCAATAAATTTCTTCCTGATGTTATTGCTTGTAACAATGGAAGTCTCTCTGCTATCTTAACTTTGAATCCATGTTGTTTGAATAACCCCTTTGGTGTTTTCCTTTTATTAACCACATTTCTATTTGAACCATCATGTGGTAGAATGATATAAGCATAAACATATTCCTTTCCTAACATTTTATTTGATACATAAGGAATATCCTTATCCTCATAATAGTCAAAATCAATTATAATTGGTTGACCTGAGATCTTCTGTAAATACCAAATCCCAATTCCATCCAATCCTAAATCTAATCCTGCAACAACTGGGTATGCTGGATCATATTCTCTATTGACAATCCTATCTTGATTCTTTAATCTTTGAATTTGCTTTCCGAAATATGCCCCCTTTATTGCTGCTTCAAATGAACACATCATTTCTTGTTCGTAAGCTTCTTCTCCTTCTTCTTCTAAATAACTATCTAATTCTTCTTGTGGTAATAATCTTGTATCATTAACTGTTTTTAAAATTGAAGACCAAGATTTCTTATTTTCATCTAATCCTTTATTATATGATTCAAAAAATATATTCTTACCTTTTGGTGTTCCTGTAATTATTGCTGATCCTTTTCTATCCATTAAACATGGTCTAATAACTTTTGACCAAAAGTCTGATGGCATCATCGGGTATTCATCTAATACAACATGATCTAAATACATCCCACGAATTGAATCAGGATTCTCTGACCCCAATAACCAAATCTTACCGCCATTAAAAAAATCAATCCTAAGTTCTGATTCATTAAATGTTACTAATGGTTCTGCCATTCCTTTATAAAATGGTTCTAAGAACTCTTTATAATAAGCCCATGCGATCTTCTTAGCTTGGGCATAAGTTGGTGCAACATAAGCTGCCTGTGGTCTTTTACGATTACAATTCAATATTGCATTGATACTTTGTATAACATCAAAAACAGTCTTTCCTGCTCTTCTGTGCATTACCAAAACTGTGAATCTATTTAATTTCTTACTTGCTTCTAATTGCCATTCTCTTGGCTCGTATGGAATCTTTAAATCTAATATTCCTTTTGTCATTAAATTAATCCTAATATTTTTCCTATAGAATATACTGTAAAAATAATTATTGCTCTATATACATTTTTAATTGTAAAGAACAATATCTTTACTGAATGCTCTTTACTATTTAAATACAATACTCGTATCTTAGATTTCAATTTCCTTATTTTTATTATTACCTTATCTCTATTCATCTGTTAAATAATATATATGATAAAAACTTGCTTCTGTTGTACCAGCATCTACTTTAGCATCTATTCTTATGTCAACCTTAGAAAGATTACCTCCCCCTAAAAAATTAAAAGTTGACATCCCTGAATTAAATACTCCTGTGAAATCTGTGATCTCCTCTCCTCCTCCAAAAATATTTGCAAATACAAACCTTAGATCTAGTACCTTATCCTTAGTGGATGATATAACGTAATCTGCTACATGGTATCTTGTATTAGCAGGTATTGTAACCACTGCTTGTTGAGAAACCCCAACTCCTATTAAAATGGATCCAAATACATTCGCTGGTTTCCCTGCTGTCACAGTCCCCGTACCCAAATATATAATCCCCTCATTTGTCTTTGTAGTTCCTGCTTGAACAACTACCACAAGATTTACTCTAAAAATTGATGCAACTGTAGTTACAGGGGTTGTACCATTTAAAGAAATCAATTCTTGTTTCCTTATATAATTTACATCTAAATAATCTATTAAAACTAATCTCCCTCCAGTACCTGATGAATTATCATTCACATCGTCACTTGATATTGTCATCTGGCTTGCTGCAACAGGGAATTGATATATTCCTCCTTCTCCCCATAGTGTTTCAAAACTTGTTCCCAATGTAGGATTTCTACCATTCAAAGACAGAAACGAAACTCCATTAGATAGATTAGCTCCTGCTCTTAATCTACTCCAATATTGGTCAATAATTTTATTACTCAATTCCCAACTCCTCTTTAATTGCAGGATCGAAAACTTCAATGATTACTCCAAATGATCTATTTAACATTTATTTAAACTCCAATTTATTTTTACGCTAATCATATTATAACACATTGAATCTCAAATGTCAAGTACTTTCTTAATTAAATTTTATATCTTCTTTCTTAATTTTTATTTTATTCCCCTCTATAGAGAATATTTCATACATAGATTTTAATAAACTATTCTCCAATATAGATCTTAATCCTCTAGCACCTGTCCCTCTCTTCTTTGAAATTCTAGCAACTTCTTTTAAAGATGAATTTGTGAAACTTAAATCTATTCCATCTTCTTTATATAATTTCTTATATTGATCTATTATATTATTATCTGGTTCTATTAAAATCCTAACTAGGTTGTCTTCACTTAATTCTTCCAAAGCCACTATCATTGGGATTCTTCCTACAAATTCTGGTATCATTCCGAAGTTTATGATATCCTCTATTATTATATTATTAGACAGTTCACCTGGATTTATTTTTTCTCCTTTTAATACTTCTGCATTAAACCCCATTGATGATTTACTAGATAATCTCTTATTAATTATATCCTCTATTCCTGCAAATGAACCCGAAAATATAAATAATATATTGGAAGTGTTCATAGTTATTGATCTTTTATTTAATCCAGATTCAATACTAAATGATATATTCCCCTTTTCCATCATCCTCAATAATGCCTGTTGTACATTTTCTCCTCCTACATCACCATGATTTCTATTGGATGTCATAGATTTACTTATTTTATCTATCTCATCTATATATATTATACCTTTCTCCGCCTTCGCTAAATTACCATCAGCACTTTTATACAGATCCTCCATGACCGATTCAACATCCTTCCCTATATAACCAGCTTCTGTTAGACTTGTTGCATCTGCTTTAGCAATAGGTATATTTAATATTTTACCTAGAATATCTATAAGATATGTTTTACCGCATCCTGTAGGACCAACCAATAATATATTACTCTTATCAAAAATCTCTCCTTTCTCCTGGTTTAATCTTGATTTCTTAATATGGTTATAAACTGCAACAGATAAAACTTTCTTGGCTTTCTCTTGACCTATCACATGCTTATCTAATAATGATTTAATTTCCTTTGGTTTAAAAACCTTTTTCTTTTCTTCCAACCTTAAAGTCCCCTTGTAATCTCCTACTGTATATAACATTAGATTAGCTTCAAACTTTTCTAAGCACGGATTACATATAATATCTCCGCAGTTTGTATACTCAACTTTGTTCTCTGGATTATCCTCCCCACAATAATAACATTTTTTTAAATGATTTGTCATTGTTATCTATTCCATTTATCGAATTGTTGGTGCCAAAGTTCTCCTTGTCCGCCGTTATCTGTGACAACATATACATTAAAATACCTAGAGAACTTCCTTGTATTTGTAACCCTCATATTAAACCATCTTGCTAAAATAATCATTACCTCTTCCTCTGAATCGTAATAATGTTTATGTTTAAATGAATTATGTTGTTCGTCTCTTATTTCATATCTTATTTTATTATCCATTATTATATTATAACATATCTAATCCATATTGTCAAGCATTATTTTAATCATAGCGTTCCACTGTGGATCTCAACTATTTAATCCATATTCATACACTTCATGTAATAAAGTACATACTCCATCTTCATATCCAAAGGTGTATCTACTATTTATAGAGTATACTTCAAAATCAATGTTGTACCAAAGTAATTTTATCATATCTAAAGTATAACATAAATTAATATTAATGTCAAGCTTTTCTTTAGAGTGCCCTAAGACCACACATTAGAATATCATTTAATATCACAGAGAAGACCACACAGCCACTTTTAGGATTAAAAGGATTACTGATAGCCAAATTATTAAATAACATCTCTCAGCCTCTTTAAAATGAATCTTTCTACAAGAGCCGATTTTCATTCCGATATATCTGGGCTACCCATACCTATACACACAGCTACAAAAACCCCTGCCCTACCCCCTCTCTCTGAGAAAAAGACCCCCCTCCCCCTTTTTAAATATATATGGGTGGATAAACATAAATATATGTGTCATCCTTGTGTGTAGAGTTTAATATGAGTGTGTGTATGTGTGT
>SDBT01008713.1_pt1 | contig 16529 bp, 13 predicted proteins | sample 2277101 | NCBI WGS metagenome assembly SDBT01 (sample SAMN10404973, study PRJNA504765) | marine sediment metagenome | isolation source: marine sediment core GS10_PC15, 103 cmbsf | place: Arctic Ocean: Southern Knipovich Ridge | collected 2010 | reverse complement strand
TTGAGGTAGGAGAGTGAATCTGCTTGAGGGCTTTGGCATGCCGCCGAGATTCCCGGTTGAGAATGTCAGATATATTCAGGTATCCGAAGATATGGAGGAGCTAACCACCAGAATGTCTACCGATGTATCAATCGTTGGCAGTCCCAAGCAGGTTTTACGGCAGATGATTGACTGCGCCAAGGACTTAATGAAGGGTAAGCCAGATAGAAGCGAGTGGCTGGGTATAGTCAGTAAAATTAAAGAGGATGCTAGCGCTAAGACAAAGGCAGTCGTAGACAAGGTGCGCAACAACAAGCCCATTCACCCCGACTTTGTAGCGGCTGAGTTAGTCGACTTTCTGGATAAGGATGCTACTCTTATTCTGGACTCCTTCAGTTTTGCCGGCTTTATGACAGACAAGTTAAAAGCTACCTTTGCTGGACAGATAATGGATGGTGCCACTTGGAGTGGCGTTGGCCACGGTGTAGGCATAGGAATTGGCGCTCAGCTAGGTAGACCTGGTAAGCAAGTTGTTGACCTGTTGGGCGATGGTGGTATGGGGATTGCCGGCTGGGATATTGAGTCCGCAGCCCGGTATAAGCTCCCGGTGTGTTATTTCCTTTTCAATAACAGCGGCTGGATGAGCAATCCAACGCAAACAGCAATTCTCCCGGACGTGAAAGATCCCTGGGCTATGCTGCCCGACATCAGATATGACAAGATATTTGCCGAGATGGATTGTCATACCGAACTTGTCACTGAGCCACAGCATCTTAGGCCAGCCCTCGAGAGAGCCTTCAATTCTGGAAAGACATCAGTGATTAATGTTATCCCTGATGAGAATATTCCGGCGCCTCAGCAGGCTGCCAGAATGGAAGCTTATCGGAAAATGAAATAGTAAGGAGTAAGCTTAATGAAAATAGACCCTGAATTATGTTCATCCTGTGGTATTTGTCTGATTTATTGTCCAATAGACGCCATTCAAATGACTGATATCGCCGAAGTTAACCAAGAGTTATGTGTTGAGTGTGGTAGCTGCCTACGGGCTGAGGTCTGCCCGACTGATGCCTTTATCTATGAAGCCCAGCCGTGGCCCCGCGCAGTGAGGGAGGCATTCTCCAATCCCCTGGCCGAACATAAGGAAACCAGGGTTCCCGGGCGCGGTACCGAGGAGATGAAAACCAACGATGTCCGCGGTCTATACGGCCGTGGTATTATTGGTGTGGGGACTGAGCTGGGCCGTCCCGGAGTCTCCTGCAATTTCCGTGATGTGGAGATAGTAACCACGGCCCTGGCCAAGGTCGGAATGAAGTTTGCTGAGGGAAATCCAGTCACGGTGAACATGGTTGACAAGGCTACCGGCAAGATGAACCCGGAAATTTTAGACGAAAGAGTCATGTCAGCCATAGTTGAGGGCACCATCACTCTAGATAAGCTGGCCGATGTTATTCAGGCAGCCAAGAAGGCGGCTTCCCAGATAGACACTGTCTTCAGCCTGGAATTTATAGACCGGCCAGAAGCTGACCACTCGGTGCCAATAGAGAAGATCTTAAAGGAGCAGGGCGTGGCCTACTATCCTAATGGCAAGTTTAACCTGGGGCTTGGTAAGCCTTTAGCACAATAAGAGAGGAGAATCATAAATGACGCATACTTTACATCGCTACGGAAAGGTAGAAACCCTAAATGACGACCTTGTTTTTCTAAGCATGTCGGCAAAAGGGTTTGCCAACGAAAAGGGCTCCGGGGAAAAGATGAAAAAGACCCTTGAGATTGCCAAGAAGCATAACCCGGTTAACCTTGGCGATATGAAGACCGGCAACATCCTGGCTATTTCTGAAGATGAAATAATGGAAAATGTCGTGGATACCAGTATTGTGCATGCTGTTTACACTAATGTAGAAGATGCAGCTGCTTTTGCTAAAGAGGTTAAGGAAGCTGATCTGGGTATATCCCTGGTAATAAGCGCTCCCTTTGACCGTGCCTGGAAGGTTGCCGATATGGCCGGGTGCATGGGGCATACCATTGAGTACTCTGGTGGCATCTGGGGGAAAACCGAGAAGCTGCCCGCCCCGGAGGTTCTGGAGTTTACCACCATGTGCGGTCACGGCATGATTTCCCGTTATCTAGTGGAGGATGTAATCGAACGGGTCAAGGCGGGGACTACGAGTGCTAAGAAAGGCTCTGTGGAGATTGGGAAGCAGTGTTGCTGTGGCATCTACAATCCGGACCGCGGTGAAAAGCTCTTGAAAGCTCTGGCAGCTAATTGAGTAACTGATAATCTAGCGTGCAGTAATGTTTCTGAGGAAGTGACAGGGCGGTATTAAACGGTATAATAGATGGTAAGGGTTTTTGGGACTACCGTTATGTGTGGTGACAAAATGGTTTCGCGCTGTATAATTAAGCACTTAGCTGAGTAAAAAGGCTCGGCTAAGTGCTCATGCCTTTTTTAGTTACTGGTGAGTAATGTGACTAAAATAGGAAAACATCATATCCGGAGGGACAGAATGGGTGAAACACGTCGTCCGCTCGAAGGGGTAAAGTGTGTATGTGCCATCATGTTTCAGCAGGCACCAGTCGCCTTTTCTATGATGGCCGACCTGGGGGCTGAGGTAATCAAGATAGAACGCCCAGGTACCGGCGAACGAGGCAGAGGACTATTGAAGCAACAAGAACTCCCACTCAGTCCCTACTTTGAGACGAACAACCGTGGTTTCAAAGGTATAACCCTGAATATTCAACATGAGAAGAGCAGCGAGATTCTCTATAAGTTGGTAAAGGATGCCGATATCTTCGCTCAGAACTTCCGTCCCGGCGTGGCTGAGCGCCGCGGTTTTGCTTACGAGGACTTGATTAAGGTCAATCCCAGTATTGTTTACCTCAGTATGTCAGCCTATGGCTTAGACGGCCCTCAGGCTCAATTACCAGGAACCGATGGTGTCGCCCAGGCGACCGGTGGCATTGCCAGCACCTATGGCGAGGAGGGTAGCCGAATAATGACCGGGCAGGTGGCTGTTGCTGACGAAACTGCTGCCTTTATAAATTTTCAAGCAGCAATGGTTGGCCTATACCACAAGAAAATGACTGGTGAGGGACAGAGGATTGAGACCTCACTGCTTGGTGGCCAGATTCGTCTCATGGGCTTTTCTATGACGCGGGTTCTCATGAGCGGTAAGGAGTTGCCGCGCCGTCGGGCTCGTGTGCTGGCCGGTGCGACACCAAACATAACTGCCAGCTTCAATGACAAGAATGGTAAGCCCTTTATGATTCAGATAGTCGGTGAAGAGCTCTGGCAGAAGGGTATAAAAGCCGCTGGCTTTGATAAGATCCTGGCTGATGCTGGCTGTGCCAAACTGGGGGAAATTGCCGAGTCTGAGGAGAAGGCAAAGGTTTTCTTGGATACCATGGATAAATTGTTTGCCACCAATACCCGGGAGCACTGGTTGAAAATACTTCGTGGGGTTGATATAGTAAGCGCTCCGATTAATACCCTGCTTGAAGCCTCTGACGACCCCGATGTCATCGCCAATAATTATGTTATTGAGGTTGACCACCCCAGGGTGGGTAAGATAAGAGAGGTCGGCTTCCCCTGGAAGTTCTCCAAGACCCCGGCCAGGGCTGGAATTGCGCCTGAGCTGGGTGAGCACAACAATGAGGTCTACAAGAGATTGGGCTATTCTGATACGGATATCGAGCAGTTTAAAAAAGAGGGTGTAATCTAGGATGCCAGTTATTTTGGCTTATTTGCAGAACCGATGGGTCATACCGCATATCAGATTAGCTGGGAAGTTTCCGAGGGGGCATGACACAAAAATAGGCTAGAGAGACCAGGTTACATCAAAAAGTTAGTTTTTTCGGCTCACTGAGAAAAGGATTTATATAAGGAGGTTATGACAGAATGAGTGAAACATGTCGTCCGCTCGAAGGGGTAAAATGTGTATGTATTATCATGTTTCAGCAGGCACCAGTCGCCTTTTCCATGATGGCTGACCTGGGGGCTGAGGTAATCAAAATAGAACGCCCAGGCATCGGCGAACGGGGCAGAGGGCTAGGAAAGGGCCCGGATCTCCCACTCAGTCCCTACTTTGAGACGAACAACCGTGGTTTCAAGGGTATAACCCTGAATATTCAACATGAGAAGAGCAGCGAGATTCTCTATAAGTTGGTAAAGGATGCCGATATCTTCGCTCAGAACTTCCGCCCCGGCGTGGCTGAGCGCCGCGGTTTCTCCTACGAGGACTTGATTAAGATCAATCCCAGTATTGTTTACCTCAGTATGTCATCCTATGGTCCAGATGGCCCTCTAGCCAAATTACCGGGAACTGATAGTGTAGCCCAGGCAGCCGGTGGCATTTGCAGTCTCTTTGGTGAGGAGGGCAGCCGAATGATGCCCGGGAAGCATTCTGTTGGTGACGAAACCGCTGCTATGGCAAATTTTGGGGCGGCACTGGTTGGGCTATACCACAGGAGAATAACTGGCGAGGGACAGAAGATTGAGACCTCACTGCTTGGTGGCCAGATTCGTCTGATGGGCCATTCCATGACCAGGGCTCTTATGACCGGTAAAGATCTACCACGCGGTCGGTCTCGTTCCTTAGGTGGTGGGCATCCAGCTATAACTACCACCTTCTTTGACAAGGATGGCAAGTCCTTTGTGATTCAGATGGCTGGGGAAGAACTCTGGCAGAAGGGTATGGAAGCCTGCGGCTTTGACAAGGCAGTAGCTGATGCCGGCTGTGCCAAACTGGGCGATATTACCTCTGAGGAGAAGGCAAAGGTTTTCCTGGATACCATGGATAGATTGTTTGCCACCAATACCCGGGAGCATTGGGTAAAAATACTTCGTGGGATTGATATAGTAAGTGCCCCGGTTAATACCCTGCTTGAAGCCTCTAGAGACCCCGATGTCATCACCAATAATTATGTTATTGAGGTTGACCACCCCAAGATAGGCAAGATAAAAGAGGTCGGTTTCCCCTGGAAGTTCCACAAGACCCCGGCCAGGGCTGGAATTGCGCCTGAGCTGGGTGAACACAACAATGAGGTCTACAAGAGCTTGGGCTATTCTGATGCGGATATCGAGCAGTTTAAAAAAGATGGGGTAATCTAGGCTACCAGTTACCCTGGCTTACTTACAGAACCAGTGAGTTACCCTGTATATTAGATTTGCCAGGAAGTTATCAAAGGAGCACGATATAAAAATAACCTGGAGAGGTAGGGTTGTGTTTAAAAGATGGTTATTTTTTGGCTCACTAAGAAAAGGATTTATATAAGGAGGTTATGACAGAATGAGTAAAACACGTCGTCCGCTTGATGGGGTAAAGGTTATAGGTATAATCATAGCTCAGCAGGGAACAGTAGGATTTACCATGATGGGCGACCTGGGAGCTGAGGTAATCAAGATAGAACCACCTGGTACCGGCGACCCGAGCAGAGGGTTATCGCGGCCTGGGAGAGGGGATCTCCCGCTCAATAAAAATACCTACTTTGAGACCAACGACCGTAGTTTCAAGAGTGTAACCCTGAATTTTCAAAAGGAGAAGGGCCTCGAGATTCTCTATAATCTGGTAAAGGATGCCGATATCTTCGCCCAGAACCTCCGCCCCGGTGTTGCTAAGCGCCGCGGCTTTGCTTACGAGGACCTGATTAAGGTCAATCCCAATATTGTTTACATTAGCATGTCAGCCTACGGCCCAGACGGCCCTAACGCTAGTTTACCTGGAAATGATGGTATAGGTCAGGCGGCCGGTGGTACGGCCAGTCTCTATGGCGACCCAGACAGACGCATGATGACCGGGCAGCACTCTGTTGCTGACGAAACCGGTGCCTTTATGGCTTTTCAAGCGGCAATGGTTGGGCTATACCACAAGAAAATGACTGGTGAAGGTCAGCTGATTGACACCTCACTGATTGGTGGCCAGGTTCGCCTGATGGGCAATGCCATGACACGAGTTATGATGAGCGGCAAAGACCTGCAGCGCGGTCGGGCTCGTTCCTTAGGTGGTGGGCCATCCCTAATTTGCGGCTTCGATGATAAAGATGGTAAACCCTTTCAGATTCAAATGCAAGGTGAAGAGCGCTGGCAGAAAGGTATGGCTGCCTGTGGCTTCGACAAGACGCTGGCTGAAGCCGGCTGCGCTAAACTGGGCGATATTAAAACTGAAGAGGATAAAAAACTTTTCCTGGATACTATGGATAAATTGTTTGCCACCAATACCCGGGAGCATTGGCTGAAGATACTCCGTGGGGTTGATATAATATGCGCCCCGATTCAAACTCTGCTTGAAGTTTCTCGCGACCCCGATGTCATCGCTAATGGTTATGTAATTGAGGTTGACCACCCCAAGATAGGCAAGATAAAAGAGGTTGGCTTCCCCTGGAAGTTCCACAAGACCCCGGCCATAGCTGGAATCGCGCCTGAGCTGGGAGAGCACAACAATGAGATCTACAAGGGATTAGGCTATTCTGATGCGGATATCGAGCAGTTTAAAAAAGATGAGGTAATCTAGGCTACCAGTTACCCTGGCTTACTTACAGAGCCGGTGAGTTACCCTTTACATTAAATACTAACAAGGAGAGGAGTTAATTATGACAGAAGAAAAGGCAGTGCAGGGTGGTAAGCACATTGCCCGGGTATTAAAGGAAGAGGGAGTAGAGTATTATTTCGGACTCGTTGGCGGCGAAATGTACACAATTATGGTTGGTTGCGGCATGGAAGGTATCGAACTCGTCCATGTTCGCCACGAGCAGGCAGGAACCTATGCCGCCGATGGTTATGCCAGGGCCTCAGGTAAAGTCGGAATTGCCTTCGGGACGTCCGGGCCAGGCTTAACGAATATGGTGAGTGGCGTAGCTCACGTACAAAGGTGTTATAGCCCGGTGGTTTGCTTCATGGGTGAGCATGGAATGATTTCAGATGGTCGTGGCGGCATGCAGGAATGCAACGGCGACCGAATTCTACCCAGCCTTACCAAGTGGACAAGACGTATCGTTGACCCCCATACGATTGCCTTTTTTACTAAAAAAGCAATCCGGGATGCCATGACCTACCCACAGGGCTGCGTCTGCCTTATAATACCGTCGAATATCAATCCAGTGAGAACCACTATCGCCGAGCAGGTGGGCTTTGTACCCAATGCCTACGAAGACCCTCTACCTCCTATGGGCAACCCGGCTGCAGTTGAGAAAGCAGTGGATACGTTGCTTAATGCTGAGAGACCGGTAATCGCCGCTGGTAATGATATTTTCTACTCCCATGCCGAGGATGAACTCCGAGAGTTTGTTGAGCTCACCAATATCCCGGTAATCACACGCCGCCAGGCACGCGGTGCCGTTCCCGAAGACCACCCGTTAGCTTTCAGGGGTGGAGCGAGGAGAAAGGTTCTGAGAGCGTCTGATGTTGCCTGCATTATCGGCCTGAGGTTGGACTTACTCGAAGGCTACGGTGCCTGGACAAAAGGGCGCAAACTCGTCCAGATTACTCAGAGTATGAGCGATATCGAGACAACAGCGCCTACTGAGCAAATTGTTATCGGTAACCCCAAGATGGTCCTCCAGCAGATGATAGAATGCGTTAAACAGAACTACAAAGGGAAGACACTCAAGAAAGACGCCTGGCTAACGGAGTTTAATAACTTTAAGGCGGCTGATGAAAAGTACCTGGCAGATGAGCTTGTGAGTGTTAAGAATAATGTACCAATACACCCGGCATGGATTGCCGACCAGGCGCTTTCCGTCCTGGAAGATAATGCCACTGTCATTCTTGATGGCCGTACCTCAAGCACCCATACAACGCCAAGGTTTATCTCCAAGAAATCCGGCCGATCACTTGATGCCGGTCTCTGGGCGGGCCTCGGGCACGGCATCCCAATGGGTATTGGTGCTCAACTCGCCAGACCCGGCCAACAAGTTCTCGTAGTCATGGGAGATGGTGGTATAGGTTTCGGCGGCTGGGAGATCGAGACGGCAGTCCGCTCCCAAACACCTATCGTTATCCAAATAAATAACAACCGTGTCTGGCACGGAATCGCCGGAGCCAAGTTCGTACACGGGGTAAAGCTCGTCGGGGAACAAACCGATGTTCACCACCCGGCTTTCATGCATGAAACCAACTATGCCAAATTTGCGGAATGCTGTGGTGCTATCGGTATCCGCTGTGAAGATCCAAAAGATGTTGCCGCCGTCCACGCTAAGGCCTTCGAGATGGCTCACGCTCAAAATAAACCGGTCGTTGTCGATCTTATCGTCGACGGGACAGTCGGCGGCGCGAGTGAATCTGCGGTAACAGACGCTCAAACGAGACAGCGCCTGTCATGGATTGATCCAGAAGATCTAGACGAGGAATGGCGCCGACGCCTTTTCCCTGAACTATACGAGAAGAAATAAGTCATAGTAAAAACCTTCTCTGCTAAAGGCTTAGAAAACAAAAGCAGGGTGAGCTGAGAATTTCGGTTTACCCTGCTTTATTTACCAACTAATAAGGGTAGAGGTTACTATTTTTGCTTCCACACCGTTCCCGTAGGCATATCTTCGAAGGCTATGCTCAACCTGCTTACGCGACGAATACGACAGAATGAGTGGGAATGGTATTCTGGGAAGAAGCCTAATCTCTTATTAACCACTATCTTGACACTATAAGAAATATCTTCTTATACTTATAAAAGTAGAGCTCAGAGGCAAGGTAAGTTTATACTTTTCTCTTAAAACTCTTTGAGACAGGAGGTGAATATTACTCCATAGAGTTTCTTTATGTAAGTCCACTATACAACCCACTGTATAAACTGAAGAATAAAAGGAGAAGTAAGCTCATGGCTAAAGAGATACTTGAGGGGATAAGAGTCCTTGACATGACCATGTACCAGCTGGGACCGGTTAGTACTGCGATGTTGGCGACAATGGGGGCTGAGGTAATAAAGATAGAAAGGCCAACTGGTGAACCTGGACGTGGTACCGGACGCGGCGGCGGAGGTGGCCCAAACAAGAGAATAGTGAAGGGTGGAGAAGGAAAAGGATTCGGTGGTTCAGACCTGAGCAGCTATTTTGAAACCAATAACCGCTGTAAGAAGAGCCTGGTACTGGATTTGACTAAGCCGAAAGCCAGAGAGGTTCTCTACCAGCTAGTTGCCAAGTCCGATGTTTTTGTACAGAATATGCGTACTGGGGTGGCTGCAAAACTCGGCTGTGATTATGAGGCACTGAAGAAATATAATCCCAAGCTCATATATTGTTCTGCCTGTAGCTTTGGCACCAAGGGCCCTGACGCAAGCAAACCCGGAATGGATATAAGTGGTTGCGCCAGGTCAGGGTGGATGCATCAGGTGCCCCTAGAAAGCGGAAACCCGCTGTGGGCTCTGCCTGGGTCTTCTGACCAGATTGGAGCCATATTTGCATCCTATGCTATTGTGGCTGCTCTACTGGCCCGAGAGCGCTTTGGTATAGGGCAGGAGATAGAAACTTCACACCTTACCGCTTCAATGTGGCTCCTGGGCTGTCGTATACAGATGATGCTCTATATGAAAACCCCATTACCATTGGCATCCAGAGAGCAGTCATCAAATCCGCTTTTTAGTTATTATAGGTGTGCTGACGGTAAATGGCTTGCCCTCGCTTGCCCGACTGAAAGACACTGGGAGCCAATATGTGAAGCTATGGGCATACCGGAATCCGTATATAAAGATGACCCGCGCTTTAATACCACTTTAGCGCGATTTAACAATGCCAGAGAAACTGTTGCCTTACTTGATAACATCTTTGCTAAGAAAACGCGAGATGAATGGATAAAAGCATTTGAAGGCCAGGATATCTTCTGGGAAAAGGTTCAGCAGATTGAAGACCTACCCGATGACCCCCAGGTCATAGCTAATGAGTATCTAACCGATTATACTCACCCCCTTACTGGTGAAACATACAAATATCAGAATTTGCCCATGCAGTTTAGGGGAACGCCAGCTACGAGGCAGGGTAGGGCACCGTTGTTAAGTGAACATACTGAAGAGATACTACTTGATATCCTGGGTTACAAGAAAGAGGATATACCGAGGTTACTGGATGAGATAGGGCACCCATAATTCCTCTCACACAAATACTTCCCCCATTTCATAGGCTTTGCTAAAATACAGCTAGGGAGTGTTATTCCTCCTCGCAGGGGAGCCTAAAGGGGGATAGGATTGACAAGTAATCTTATAATAGAACAACTAAAACAGCTACCAGCCAGCCCTGGCGTCTATCTTATGAAAGACGCTGAAGGTAACATACTATATGTCGGTAAGGCAGCTAATCTTCATCAACGGGTAAGGTCATATTTTAACGCTGGGCAAAAGCTTTCACCAAAACTTGAGCGAATGGTAGCCCGATTAAATGACTTTGACTTCTTTATTACCACTTCGGAACAAGAGGCTCTTATCCTTGAGTTAAACCTGATAAAGAGGCACCGCCCTCGTTACAATGTTCGGCTTAAAGATGATAAAACATTCCCTTACCTCAAGATAGACATCAATGAAGATTGGCCTAGGGTTTATATCACCCGGCGCCTGGAAGAAAATGGAGGGCGCTACTTCGGTCCCTTTGCCAGCGCTAAGTCAGTGCGCCAAACCCTGAAGGTGCTTAAAGGAATCTTCCCATTTCGCTCTTGTCGCAAATCAATCACTGGCACTGATTTGCGACCTTGCCTCGAGTATCACATCCACCATTGCCTTGGACCCTGTATCGGTATCGTGAGCAAAGAAGAATATGCTGAGGTAATAAAGCAGGTAATTCTTTTCCTTGAAGGAAAACAAGAAATGGTAGCCCAAGAGCTACAAGCTAAGATGGAGAAAGCCGCTGAAGCTCTGGACTTTGAAAAGGCTGTTTTACTTAGAGACCAAATCCAGGCTATAGACAGGGTTATTGAAGGGCAAAGAATCGCCACCACGGTAAGCGGCGAGCAGGATGTTATCGCCTTTGCCAGTGATAAAGACCAGGCCTATGTCCAGGTCTTTTTTATCCGTAGTAGTAAGCTGATTGGACGAGAGAGCTTTGTGGTACAGGGTGCTCGCTCTGAAGAGCCAGGACAAATCATGACCAATTTTATTAAGCAGTTTTACGCCTCTGCCCCCCATATACCTCCATTATTACTACTCCAGTATCCTGTGGAAGACAGGACTATTATTGAGAGCTGGCTTCAAAGCAAAAGAGGGGCTAAAGTCCATATTCAAGTGCCTCGCCGGGGCATTAAAAAACAACTGGTGAAAATCGTAGTTGAGAATGCTCAGCAAGGTATGGAGCAACTCAAAATCAAGCAGCTAGCTGCTCCTGCGGTACTGGCAACGGCTTTAGCTGAAATAGAAAGAACCCTTCACCTTCCCCGCTTACCCTCCCGAATGGAAGGCTATGACATTTCTAACATACAGGGAACAATGGCAGTAGGCAGTATGGTAGTCTTTGAGGAAGGAAAACCCAAACCATCCCATTATAGACGCTTCAGAATCAAAACGGTGTCAGGTGCTGACGATTATGCTATGCTTCAGGAGGTAATTAAACGACGATTTAAGCGGAGTCTCAACAGTGATGCCTCTACCTCTAATGCCTGGGCAATCCTACCCGACCTTGTCCTCATTGATGGCGGCAAAGGACAGCTCAATTCCGTGCTGGCAGCAATACATGAAGTCGGCGCCGGTTCCGTGCCTACGGCTAGTTTAGCCAAGGAAAACGAGGAGATTTTTGTGCCTCAGAAGAGAGACCCCATTGTTCTACCCCACAGTTCCCCAGGCCTTCAATTACTACAGCGCCTTAGAGACGAGGCACACCGCTTCGCCTTAGGCTACCACCAGAAAATACGCAGGAGACAAACCTTTGCCTCAGCCCTTGATACTATCCCTGGTATCGGACCTAAGCGTAAGCGTGCCCTACTCAAACAATTTGGCTCAGTTCAAGCCATCAGGGAAGCTCCCTTAGCGGAGCTAGCCACCGCCAGCGGCATGAGTAAGAATCTAGCCCAAAAAGTAAAGGAGCATTTATAATTTATTTAGTAACCCCTCTCCCTGTTCACTCACTTATTTGTTGTATAATAGCAAAAGTCTGGAATAATTATCCACCAAGTCTGATTAGCAAAGGGGACATGTGCTATGGCTGACTCTTCAGAATTTACCAACTATGATTCTATCGCTGAAATTTACGTTACACACACGGAAAGACCTAATTCATGGAACAATCTGTATGAGAGACCATACATGTTGTCTAAAATCCATTCGCTTCAAAACAAAAAAGTTCTAGATATCGGCTGCGGGTCTGGATTCTATACAAAACATGCACTTGAGATAGGAGCTAACGTCACTGCTATAGACGCAAGTAAAGTAATGATTGATAGACTATCCTCATTAATAAAATCTCCCAATGTACGATTAGTCTGTGCAGACATTACGAAACCTTTGTCATTTCTAGATTCAGAATCGTTTGACTTTGTTATATGCTCTTTAGTGCTCCACTACATTGAAGACTGGGAACCTTTACTCTCCGAGTTATATCGTGTCATGAGAAAAAATAGTGAGTTAATAATCTCCACACATCACCCATTCACCGATTACTTGTTTCTGAATAAGCGCAGCTATTTCGAAAACAAATGGGTTGAAGATACTTGGGGAAGTGGTGAACATTCCTTTAAAGTCCACTACTATACGCGCTCTCTCACCGCCGTTCTCAGGCCAATCATAGAATCACAATTCAGTATTGTAAGCATTGAGGAACCGTTCCCAACAGAAAAAACCAAACAAGCATCACCAGAAATCTATGAGAGACTAAGTGAAAAGCCGGGATTTTTATTTATTGTACTGCGTCGTTAGTTCCAGAGAAAATAATAACTTTAATCCTAACGCGTAACAAATTATTATATTACTCCCTCTGAAAATACAGGGGCGTCTAAGAGGGGCGAAGCCCCTCTTCTATAGAATCCCCCTTCCCCTTTTCAAGGGGAAGGGGGACACAGGGGGATGGGGTTATATATAATAGAATAATATAGGATAAAAAATGCCAGCTAACCTACCACCACAATACTTTACCGCGGAAAAGAGCTTCCGATTGGCTAAACGCCCCGAAGAAAAGATAGCCGCCCTGGAAGAAATGCTGGCTATTATGCCCAAACACAAGGGGACAGACCACCTCCGTGCTGAGCTAAGAGGCAGAATCGCCAAGCTGACCCAGTTAGCCACCAAAAAGTCTGGTGCTCATCGGGCATCCATGGCTATTGAGAAAGAGGGCGCCGCCCAAATAGCCGTAATTGGTTTGCCCAACGCTGGTAAATCCCAACTCGTTGCCAGTATTACTAATGCCTCCCCTGCTGTAGCCGAATACCCCTTTACCACCCACAATGCCACCCCCGGGATGATGGAATTTGAAAACATTCAGATACAACTGATTGATACCCCACCCCTGGCACCCACGTCTATTGAGTGGTGGCTCCGCCACATACTTATACGGGCTGACGCCCTACTGGTCGTGGTGGACTTAAATGATGCTCCATTAACCCAGATGGAAGACATCGCAGCAGAACTGGAAAAAATAAGGATAGTAATCGGTAAAAGAAAGACTGAAGAGTCAGACATTGTCCTATACCAGAAGAAGGCACTAATTATCGGCAGCAAGCTCGACCTGGATAATGCCAGCGAAAACTATGCAGTTTTGAAGAACAAATATGAAAAACAATTACCGGTTATAGCTATCTCAGCTAAAGCAGGGATTAGCTTAGAAGAGCTAAAGCGTGCCATCTATCAGATGCTTGATATTATTCGGGTATATACCAAGACTCCCAGGCAAAAACCAGACTTTAACGACCCGATAATCCTTAAACGGGGAAGCACGCTGGAGGACGCCGCTGCCGACGTCCACAAGGATTTCGCCCACAAGCTAAAATATGCCCGCATCTGGGGCTCAGGAAAGCACGATGGGCTGATGGCAAAAAGAGACCACATCCTCCAGGACGGCGATGTTATAGAACTGCATCTTTGAAATACTGAACAATTCGTCATCCTGTATAATTTGCTAACACCCCTTGAGGTTATGCTGGTCGGAACCCACTGTGCTATAATTTTGCCGATATATAATGACGGATGAAGAATTTGCAGCAATTCTTGCCTTAGATTATGAACTGCCTGGGATTGAGTTCAAGGGGCCAGGGCTTGCATCCGATAAGCATCTCCTAGCCAGGGTAGCTAAGGCGGTCTTGGGTATGGCCAATCGACGCGATGGCGGCCGTGTAATAATTGGTGTGAACTGCAGTCCAAGCGTAGTTGAGCGAATCGGACTGACCGGACCTCAATTGAGAACTTGGAATTACGATGACGTTGCTAGCAAACTCGCTGAGTATGCCGAACCGAGTATTAGCTTCGACCTAGAAGTCCAAGAGTACGATGGAAAGAATTACGTGGTTCTCGAAATACATGTATTCGAGCAATTGCCAATCTTATGCAAGAAGGACTACCCAGGGGTTCTTCGTAGGGGTGCTTGTTATGTCAGAAGCCGAAGAAAACCCGAGACAACCGAGATACCAACTCAGGAAGATATGCGAGACCTACTTGACTTAGCCATTGAGAAAGGTTTGCGTAAATATGTAACCCTTGCCTATAGAGCTGGTGTAGGTCTGGTACCAATTCCCACAGTTACCGCACCTTTACCAGCAACTACTATTGATCAGGAACTCTATGATGAGGAACTGGGTGATCTGAAATGAGTTCACTCCATGACAAAATCAATTCTCGCGGTTATTGGCGGGTAGTAATCCGGCCTCAGCCTTTTATTGAGAAGAGAATCCCTCAGATCACGGAACTCTACCCTATTCTTCAGAACACTTCTGTGAATCTCCGCGGTTGGGATTTCCCTCATCTCGACCCTCACATCCAAACTCATGTAGATATGGACTGGATAGGGCAAGAATCTGATTGGGAACACTTTTTAGAAATATGGAGATTCTATCAGAGTGGCCAGTTCATTGACATTACTGGAATGGATGAAGACTGGTATGATCAACGTCATTCAATACCCGCTGCTCTTAGCGACTGGAGACCTGGATTAATCCTTGGGATCGGTAATACACTGTTCCGTTTCACTGAAATATTTGAGTTCACCGCACGACTAGCAATGACACAGGCCGGCGATGATATTATGCGCATAGAGATAACCGTCAGCAATCTCGAAGGCCGCAAACTTTGGGTTGATAGCCACAGTCGAATGTCGCTGCGTCACAACTATATAGCCTCTATTAGGGAGTTTCCCTATAAGATTGAATTATCGCGTACTGAATTGATAGCAGCACCAAGGGAACTAGCCTTGAAGCCCACAACTGAACTGTTTAGGCGATTTAGCTGGGATCCAAGTCAAGATGTTCTACGTGACCAACAGAAAGAACTTCGGCTCTAAGACCCTTCAAGCTTGTTCCATAGCGTATACAGGTCGCATAAGCTCAAATTGGTTTCGCTCGCTATAATCCGGTGAAAGCATTACACCAATCAGCCAAAATATGCAATCTCACAGCAAAAACTCATTAACCGCCTCAGCCAGACCGCTGTGGTCAACATCAAAGGTAACATAGTCGGCTATTTAGCGTCTACATAGATGAGTTAAGCCAAATGATGAAGTGCCTGGACCTTCTGTTACCAAAAAGCTCAGGGGTTTGACTTCTATCCCAAGCAGAGTGTAAAATACCCACAATAACTAAGGGGGTAAGAATAAATGGCTGAACAACCACCTGGTGGCTACGCTGGTAAAATCTTGAGAGTAAACCTATCCGCCAACACTACATCTGTGGAAGAGCTGGATGAGAAATTCTGCAGAAAATATATCGGCGGTGCTGGCTTTATTGCCCATTACCTTTACAAAGAATTAAAGCCGGGGATTGACCCGCTTGGTCCTGAAAATAAACTAATCTTTGCCCTGGGACCCCTGACAGGAGTCTCACTCGCTGGTAACGACCGGAACTGTGTCGGCGCAAAATCTCCGCTGACTGGCGGTATTATCAAATCAGAAGTTGGCGGACTCTGGGCGGCTGAACTTAAGCACGCTGGCTTTGACGGCGTAATTGTTGACGGTAAGGCGGAGAAACCAGTCTATCTCTGGATACAGGATGGAGAGGTAAGTATCAAAGACGCCAGCCATCTCTGGGGGAAGCAGACCAAAGAGACACTGAATACTATCAGAGAAGAGTTAGGTGACAATCGGATACAAGCCACCATGATAGGGCCAGGAGGCGAAAACCTGATACGCTTTGCCTGTGTTATGAACGGTCTCTATGACGCCGCTGGTAGAGGCGGTGCCGGTGCCGTAATGGGCTCGAAGAACCTCAAAGCGATTGCTGTCAGAGGTCACAAAAGACCGAAAGTAGCTTCACCCGAAGGTGTAAAAAAGCTAAGAGAATGGCTACTTGCCAATAAACAGCTATGGGCCAGAATGGCAGAGGGCGGCACAGGCGGCCATGGCGCCGCCATGGAGATGGCAGTAACTACAGGCAACCTAACAGTGAATAACTTCCGCGAGGGGATATTCCCTGATGCCAAGCTGATAGATTGTGAAGTCATTAAAATCGGGATGGA
>SDBT01008712.1_pt1 | contig 16530 bp, 26 predicted proteins | sample 2277101 | NCBI WGS metagenome assembly SDBT01 (sample SAMN10404973, study PRJNA504765) | marine sediment metagenome | isolation source: marine sediment core GS10_PC15, 103 cmbsf | place: Arctic Ocean: Southern Knipovich Ridge | collected 2010 | reverse complement strand
GGAACGACAGCCGTTGCTGCCCTAACCGGCGATGCGGTATCAAGTATTACTGTCACGGCGGCTGGGTCAGGCTATAACGAGAGGGCAACAGTCAGCATTGCGAGCCCATAATGTCCATTATAAGGAGGACGTTTTATGAGATGTTTAAGGCAATGCCCTGGCGGCACAACCGAAATAGTACAAGTATCTTCAAGGATAGTCCGAGCAGGTTGTCCCAATGTCAACCAGGTTTGTAGTAGCCAAAGCACAGGTTCTCTTCCCGCAATTACTGTTTGCGTTCAGAATTTACACACTGAATCTTGCGTCAGCGCTGCACGGCGCAGAGCTACGGCCACAACCACGATGCTGCCGGTGGGCACACCAACTGTTGTCACACCTGGCGCTGGGTATGCACCAGGCGATGAATTAAGTGTAGTTGGTGGCACCTCAACAGAGACGGCAGTTCTTGTAGTAACCAATGGTAAAACAGTTTTGGGTCAAGATGAAACCGATTATAGTGCGTCCGAAGAAAATGGAACTTTTACAGGTGGATCAGGTTATTTAGTCAGCAGTACGATCACAATGTCCGATGGAACTGTTGTCGTTGTCGATTCGGTCAGCACTGGCGCTGTTACGGCATTTACTATCACCACTATCTCAACAACTCCTCATACATCGCTCAACGATACCATTACTCAAAGTTTCACCAGTGCCGAGTTTGGAACTGGCTTTTCTATGACAGTAGATATTGCTAACCTAGGAGTATTTGCTGCCACTCATAAACTCGTTGCAGAGGTTGTTGTAGGCGAATATACGATATTGCCTACTGATCCAGTAGCAACAGTAGCAACGACTTTTGGAAGTGGTGCAACTTTCGGAATCGATTGGGGAGTAAAAACTGTTACCGTCACCGATGGCGGAGATGGATATACATTGGCCCCGGCAGTTTCCTTCAGTGGCTCTGGCGGATCAGGAACGACAGCCGTTGCTGCCCTAACCGGCGATGCGATATCAAGTATTACTGTTACAGCCCCCGGCTCTGGTTATACCGAAAGGGCAACAGTAACGGTGGCTGCCCCATGATAGAATTTGAGCTACCTGATGACCACCTGCTAATTATCAGCCTCGATAAAATGCTGGAATGGGTTAGAACGTCTGATGTTCCAGACAGAGTAGTCGGTCAGCCAGGCGATGACTCTCTAAGCGAGGAGCAGCTTCAAAAAAGAATGGCCATTGAGATACCGAACAGTTGTAGAATGTCCCGTTTCGACCACCATGAGGGATACGATTTCGACGATGTGCAGAAACATGCAGTCGCACTCTACGAAGAAAAAACCGGCAACAAAAAATACGCCCTCATTCCGGTAGCGAAAACCTGGTATCCCCCTGGAGGCGGCTACATCGGTTGGCACATTGACCAGACAGGAGATCGCCTCTACTGTGCCTACGCCGAGGGCAAATCTTACTTCAAGTACCGAGACCCCGAGACAAGAGAAGTCATCACTTCATGGGATGCGCCGGGTAAGTGGAGTTTCAGAATCTTCGCCTTCGACGAAGAAAACCCTATGTGGCACGCTGTCTATGCAGAGGACTTACGAGTGAGCGTCGGTTACAGATTTGTACTCACCTAGTTCATCTGTGAATCATTACACCACTACCACAATCGGTAATTGAAATAACTTCCGACTGATTAAAAGCAACAAGTCGCATCTCTGCCTTTATTCCTTTGCGTAACAACTGTTGAAGTGTTTTGTATCGGTGGTTCTCGTATGCAGTTCGGGCTAGAGTCATTGGGTCAGTCCCCTGCGAATCTTTCTTGCTGCCCCTTTTCTTGACTTCGGTTGCAAAAGTCGGCGTGATCGGCACCCAGCCCATCTCAGGCGTAAGGATGTTGGTATCGTGGTATGGAAACTGCTCGTTGGGGTAGATAAATCGCTCATCAAATTCCGTCACCGGATTATCCACCGGCTCTCGTTTGTATTCGCCATCAATGACGTGAAGCTGTACCTGGAAGATTTGAGTTTGTTCTTTTACGTCTTCAGACATACCCCTACTCCTTTTGTTGATCGTTTTCCAACCACTTGTCGGCCGTAACAGTTTCAGCACTTGTAATTCTTCGTGGACTCGGGCCTTGCGTAGTAATAATGTATCGTTTGTTTTGTTCAAACTCTACTGCCCTAACTGTGGGAATCATGTCAGGGAAGTGATGTCGATTACCATCCTGATCGGTACAGTAAATTACACGCAACTCCCTTACTCCGTTTTCATCTTTATGAAATCGGTACTCTACCGAATCGATATTTATCAAGTAGTTGATTTTACGGTTCTGATTTGTCTCACAAACTACGCTTATTATCATCCCAGCGATGACACCAATGACACCCACAACGATAGTTGTAGCAATTATAGCATCGTCATGTCGCCTATTGAACTTACCGATACGACGAAAAACAATATCTTGTCCTGGGAAAATTGTCATGGGTTTCTCTCTCAAAATTTACCACAGAACCACTCAAAGGAAGCAATATACCTTGTCCATTGAATCGGTTTAGGATCATCAGTATCGTGATGGAACTGTGCTTGCACCCAAATGCCAGCAACTGGGATACCGATCAGCGCCCAGAGCCCACCAGCGATACACGGAATCACCCAAAGAGCACCACCTTGGTCGGGACATGCCATAAGGCCGTTCACGATCATAAGAGGCATGCAACCTATGTCGAATATTGCAATGACACCGCAGATCATCGTTTTACGAAATAGTGGGCCGAACATAAACGGGAGTCCTTGTGTTAAGTTCGTTGTAACGATATGGCCATCTGTCGTCAATAGAATTTTTCCCCACGTAAAAATCCCCCCCCATTCTGCCTCGCAGAATGGGGGGGGATTGGAAAATCGTGCTAGCATTGGTAAAATGGGGATCACTCGCCACCACCTGCACCAGCTTCGCCCGCCTCGTCGTTGGCCTCGTCTTCCTCGGACGATCCACCGTCGTTGCCGAGCTTCTCAATTGAGGTAATGATTTTGTTGAGCGCCTTCTCATTCGCTTTGATCTTATTTTCGAGTTCCCTCTTTTGCTTTTCATGTTGCTCGTAGAGTTCGATGGCCTTGAGGTATAGCTCCTTGGCCTTCGCCACTTTAGCTGTTTCACGTTCCTCTTTGACCTGCTTCAGTGCTTCTACTGCTGCGCTCTCACCTGGGCGGTTGCTTAAAAGGTCTTTGCCCATCACGGCGACAAGTCTTTCGACAGCGCTTTTTTTGTTCTTACCATCTTTGGACACGGGATTACTCCTTATGTTAGTGGTGTGGTTGGGTTTAACGGATTATAGATGCCTCGACAATGGGAAGAACATCTTCATCATCATCTAGGAGTTCACACAGTTCGTCTAATACAATATTTAATTCCTTGTCCGTTGCGTCGAGGCTGGCAAATTGCATATCCACAATAGGAATTTGCTGCGCAACGCCATCAAGAGCAGCGTTAATTTCTGCTTCTGCTTCCTCATCGTCCGAGAGGGCGCTATTTGCGTTCATGGCCCACATTTGGATTTGGGATGGACTAATTGAATGGATGCCTGGGGTGTATCGGTCGATACTAAACCCGGAAACGATCTCGCCAGGTGCTACCCACTGGCCCTGTTTACACAATTGTTTGACGATGAACCTTTTTACATCATAGTCAGCAGCGTCGTTATGTATTCTATCAATGTTTCGGCGTAGATTGGTAAGAAAATGGCCAATCGCTTGCTTGCTACCATCTGAGCAATTAGTTCCCCGCTGGGTATCGCGACGCATGATAGAATCGGTCTGGATCACAGCATGTCGGATCGCCTTCGGCATTTCGATATCAAGTAGATTAGACATATTTGCACCGTTATATGATGATGATGGTGGTGATAGAATGGTTGGTTCTCGATCAATTATACCTTCGATATCGCCGTCGTAGTAGACCATCTCATCGGCACAATTGTTCACGCTTTTAAGTTCTTCCTCCAGCCATGCGTAACCATACACCGGATCGGGCGTCTGTGGCAAGGGCAGTTTTTCTTCGGGGATTGGAGTGCTAGCATTGACTCGACGGATCAATCCCTGGTCGATCAATCTGCACCTGTCCGAGCAGAAGGGGTAAGGGGAAGCAAAAAAGTCAATCGGGAAAAGGCGATACTCCTTTTCGCACACTGGGCAGGTGAGGTCGCAATCCATGACCTATCGCACTCCTCGCTAGGCCGATTTATTTGTCACTCTCGCCGTCTGGTTCGTCTTTCTTCAACTTTATCAATCCGTTGTCGGCCAAGGCTTTGCAATAGGAACAAGTGCGAGAGTAATTCGTTCCGTGTTTTTCGCAGACGGGTTGAGGCCCTACGTTACCAAAGAAATCGAGGTGGTACGAAGCACCGGCCAAAATGTTGATGACTAATAGGAAGAGGAAGATTGGGGCATGGAAACCGAACGTAGGCCATTTATCAGTGGTAGCGTAAATGCCGACATAGTACATCAAAAGGTAGAGAGCCAGGTTGGCTATCAACACGATCGCTCCGATGGATGACCACTTGGCTACATCGATACGATTCCGACCAAACTTCTCACTCAAACCTTTCGTCCTACCTTGTATTTTTTGCCACATGGCGGGGCCGTAGATTGCACCGATAAAACCCGCACAGATAAACAGAAGGAGGAGAGGATTGGAAAAGCTCATGATAGGCTCCTATCGACAGGTAATTCGTCGTACTTCGAATACCATATAAATGCCGTAAAAAAGAGTAGCGACACCGATCATAAAAAGAAAGATGAACGCTATAAATGTTTCTTTTGCGGTGCGGTAATCGTCTACCGATGGAATGCTATTGATGGCTTCGATGTGCTTCCTACGAACTTCAATTAGGGAATTATAGAGATCGGCATGATTTGTTTCTTGGCCGTTCAAATCGATAGTCCCATCAACATGCAATTGAAGTTTCGTATCGAGCAAAGCGATTTGTGCGTCAAGACTAGTGTGCTCGATATCCATCCGAGTATGGTTGTACACAGTGGACGAAGACATATCCCAGGCAAAGGCCGTTGTCACCATGATTCCACCACCGATCGCGCACATGACAAACGGCGCAGCGTTGCGAGCCCACAACTTCATCGTACCCTCGGGCTGCTTCGCGATGTAAGCAGATAAGCGAGAGTAACCAAACCAAAGGACAACAATGGCCAGGATCGCAATCGGTAATAGAGAGGATGGATCGAATGACATGGGACTAAATATTCCTTTCAATGGACTGCAGCAACTTGGAAATACAGAGCTTGTTAAGGCTCGTACGGCTTTCGTGAGCCTCGGCCATCAGCGACTCGTGCACAGTCTTTGGGAGACGCACGGTGATGACCTTGATTCCTTCTTCCGGCACCGGTTTCGAGGTACCTTCGCGCAACGTTGCCAACATGTGCTGGATATCGCCGTACTCGTTCGTTGCCTCGAACTCGGCGAGTTGTTTGATGTCGGAGGAGAACTCCCTTCGGATGATTCCTTCGACGCCCATGACTTCCCTATAGAAAGTCACCCAGTCAGGACTTTGGTCGAATATCTTTTTGGCTTCATTCCAGACTTTAAGAGTGGGTGTCTTGATGTCATCCTTCACCATGATCGTTCTCCTGGGATTTTGTAATGAAGGCCAGCAGATCACCAAAAGTGGCGATCTTGGCCATGTTGTCGTCAGTAATAGTGATATCGAATTCTTCTTCTAACTCCATCACCAATTCGACGGTGTCGAGCGAGTCAGCGCCAAGGTCGTTCACGAAATGCGTCTCTGGTGTGACCTTATCTTTGTCCCCACCGAAGATTTGCGACATAATATCTTTAATGCGATCTTCCATTGTTTGTTGCAATCCACTCCCGAAGAGGCAAAAGGATAGTCCACAGCCACACTCTGGGAGTTTTACCACAAAAGAAAAACCCAGGTCAAGATCGATTAAATCCTAACCTGGGTTTCGCTTACGCAGGCGTTTTTCATCCGATCCGCAGAGGCTGCGAATCAAGTGCAATGAGTCCCATCGTTCTTCCTGCGGTCGTAAACGTCCGCAATTAACAAGGTTTCTAGCATGGTACGCCCACAATTTAGCTATTCAAATGGTTTAACCCATCTTGCCCAGCCAACCACACGGTGGTATATCTCCCAGACCTGCTAGCAACGATAGTTACGATATCTCCTTTCGCTATTTTCAGGATTACCGCAAACCCGACCGAACTTGGACTCCCCGGCCCCTATCCGCTTGTACGGACGCCAGAACCTGTTCATCCTCCTCCGATACTTTTGCATCAGCCTGCTTTTGCTAGGGTATTCTTCGCAACCTCCCAATTTGTTTCTGTTGGCTTGGTAACCAACTCGATTCTAACGGTGTGTTGCCACCGTAAGCTCACCTGCTATTTCGCCGATGCCTCGGCGTGTGGATTTCTCCGACGGGTTTTACCACGTTGTGCCTTGAACGCAACGCTTCCACCCCGCAGGGTCCTAGGGCCGATTATCGTTCTTCATGGAGAGCGGTCGCCCGCTTGCATGCTCCCTTCTACAACAACATCTTTTGGGTGCGATTCGATTGCTTCCCTACGTCTTGGCATGTTTCCAAACCAAGCCGGAGTTCACAACTACCAGCACTCTGCCGCCCTGAGTCTCGATGCTCGCCGTGAGTGTACGCTTGGGCCTTCGTCATTCGTTTTATCGAATGCTTATTTGCCTTTGCGTCATCCGTTACCAGATGCCCACCCCGCATCACATGTGGATTGGGGTTTTGTTGTTTCAGGTTGTTTCCTAAAAACACGCCGCTCGCCAGCGGCTCCTGTCGGACTTAGTAGATCGATCACTACAAGGGATTTCTCCCTTGTGTTGGGACTCTTAAACAAATTGTCAAAGATCAAGTGTGCGATGTTTTAATGTCTAAGATTTCAGATGTCAACCCTTCCTGCAGAATTTTTCCCAGGATTGGATTTGTAGGGGAAAAGCAGCCAAAAGACTTACCTTTTTTCTGGCCTAACGAGATAAGAGCTTTCGCCCATTGTGAGGTAGATGCTTTCCTCGTTGAGCTTGCGACATAGCTCCTTCAGAAGCTGGACAAACTCAAGTACCTTGTCTGTCCCCAGAAAGCTGACTTCGTAGCGGATGTGTGATTCTTGTACTAGTTCACCACCGAGTTGATACGATCCCTCGACGTGGGCTGTTACTTTAGTGAGGCCCTGGTACCGTTTTATCAATTCACGGTCGAGTAGAGATTCCTCACTTTCATCTCCTAGGCCGAGCGGTCGGAGCATCTTTTTGGAAGGAACAAGAAAAACGGCCATCCGGCCTAGGGAGACAATTTCCGGATCGTTGTGCAGTTGCTCTAACACGGTCACTCCTTCTTTGCCATCAAGGCGTCTATACCTTGGCGTAATTTCTTCAACTCCTTTTCTATGTCTTCGGACTTAGTAGGCAAAGACAACTGAATTCCATTCGAGTCAGAGTTATTTCGCAACTGGTACTCTTGGAGATAGATGCGATACCGCATTGCTCGATCCAATAGTTGCATTTGTCGTACTTGTACCAACTTCTCGAACTCCCCTGCAATGTAGCGACTATTAGCACCAGACCACAGCCGCCGGAACCGTTCGTCTTCGTTATCAATCTCTCGGTATAAGATATCCCGAGCCTCTGCATTGATTACGACATTGGGATTCGCCTCAAGTTGCAGTCGCTTGATATCTGCCTCTCGAACCACTTCCATCGCCGTGCATCCGCCAATGGTGGATGCTAATATAAGGACGGCCAGGGCAAGGGATCGCCAGATGCACTTGTATACTTGTGTTTCTGATTCATATCGGTCCATGATGACCTCCAATGTGGTGTGTGGAAAACCGAATTTTATCCCAAAAGAAAAATCTGGGAAAGATCAACTCTAATAGGGTATCCCGATCCAGGAGAATAGAGATTATGAGTAAAAAACTAGAAGACCAGGCACGCAAGTTCCATTACAACCTCAATCGATTTAATAAATCAATGACCGCTTATGAGGGCCGACTGAATAATGTGCAAACCGCTAAGATCAAGCAGAAGCAAGCCGAAGAAGCCTTTAGCGAAGGTGCTCAATGGGGAGATATCATCACCGCCAACGTGACGGCATCAGACTTAGAGCTAGCAGCGGCTCTTGAGGCGTTCAAAGAATTGAAGAAACTATTGAAGTAAGTATTATTTGGTCAGACTATTATATTTACCTTCAATAGAGCTTGTCGCTATTTTGACGCGCTCCTCACGTAGCATATTCTTGAGGACTGTCGATGGCGCAAGCCCGAGATCAAAGCCTCGCTTTTGAAGATAATCGCGTTGTTTAATTGTCTGTAGTGACCTGGCGTCGGATGCCGCCTTTTTAGCAGCCAGTAGCTGATTTTCAGCTAACTTCACTTGAACCGCAGCAAGCTCAACTGAGGATAGAGCGAGTGCCCTGCCTTGGTCACTGACATGTTGTTTCATTACTTTATGAATGATCTCTTGTGAAGCCTGATACACGGCGATCAGAAGGTCTTGGCGTTCCTCCATCTTGACAGCCAAATCGTTGATATCAACGCCGGAAATAACGGGCATAGTTACACCTTTTACTTCTTAGATTTCTTCTTAGCAACCTTCTTCTTAACAGCCTTCTTCTTACTCGACTTTAGAGCAACACCGTCATGCGTTGGATAGTTTCCAGTGTCTCGCAATGCCATGATTTTATTTGCAACGTGGCGGCAATTATGACCACTCTCCGTTCCTATGGGACCGCCTTCTAGCAGTAAGAATGCTTGGTGTTTTTCTTCAATCGATTTATGTGAACTTTCGTGTTCATCCAAATAACGTTTACTCAGAAGATAGCCCACAAAAGATCGTTCTGATTTATTTAATTCGTACATATCCATGATTCCGGCTACAGCATACTGCAGACGTTTATTGAACACACCATTCAGCCTGGCCTGTAGACTGACCATTTGATCAGATTCCATAGCCTGAATTGTTTGCACGATTTCATTGCCCTGTTCTTGGCGAGACATTTCATTAAACGCCTTGATAGGCTTCAGTTTCAGCTTCTGCTGCTGGCGATATAGTGTCTTAGCACTTTCGATTGCTGCGCCCAAATTGGCGCAACTAGTATCTGTCCAGAAACTACAAATCCACCGAATCCGGTAGAAAAGACGACTTCCACTTGGTTCGTCGAAAAACATCGGAATGACATCGTGCTCGTTTTTGCCAGCATTGTCACCAACTGCAATAGATATTCTTTTAATTGCCATAGTCTTTTATCTCAGCATATCTCGGTAATACTCGTCCAACCAGTCAAGGCCTGTAACATCGCCATTCTTGGAGATGGCCATATCTTCATACGGCCCCACGATTCTACGATAAAGCTCCAACTTGCAACATTCCAACATTCCGATCATTTCGTTCAGGTATTTGTAGCGAACCTTTCCACCATTAAGATACAGGAAGATCAGCTTGAACATTGTGTAGTTATAATCACCGCCGCATTGAAGTTCTTTATCCAAGGCCTCCAGATGCTTGTCGATTTTAGGCCGTAAATCTTGTTTAATATATGGCATATGCCTCCTCTCGCTACTTTTAGTATCGACACGGAGGGGAGATTGCTTGAGCTTATTTTTTTTTCATAAAACCGAACTTTGCAGCAATTTTGTCACCGGCATTTTTCTTAGGTTTACACTTGTGGAGTGTACATTTCATCGGGTCTTCTTGCCGTTCACCGACATTACGAAGGGAGCTTTTGAGAGGATCAAATCGAGGAGACATATATTGAGTGCGATGCAAGCCCTGATCATAATCAGCGTATTCTTGCCATTTTAACCACTTTTTGAACCTCATAGAGTTATCTATGCTCTAAAAAGTGATTCGTGTTACTTACTTAATGCAACCCCGAATTAAGGAGAGAGTAACATGACGATGATCATTGGTAGTGATGGCCGCGAGATTAAAAAAGTTCCCAAGGTAGCTGACGTGAAAGCGCTGGGCACTGTTGTCTTTGTAGAGCTTCTCAGCCCCAGAGAAACTATTGACACCGAGATAGAACTGATAGGTGGCGTTGGTTCGCTGACAAACGAAGCGTACGTATTGAATATTGGCCCTAGAGTGCCCAAGGAACATGGTCTCGAAGTAGGCCAGAGAGTCTTCATTGATGGTAATATTACTTTTGGCCCGGATTACGATGGCTACCGCTTCTCGGAAGATGGCCGCAAACGTGGTACTGTAGAATACAATGCCATTAAGGGCGTCATTGTCGAGAAGAAGTAATTACTTCTTCTTCTTGTGATCCGGATGCCTCCTCATCAACTCAGGGATAATTTCATCCCGTGGTGAAATCTCGTTTACTTTGAATTTCAACGAGTGTGTTTTGTCTTTGCTCTGACGCTCATCATGTATCGATTGCAGAAAATCCTTGAATATCTTAATGTGATTTTCCAAAGGGTCTCCTGTTAATTTTGCTTTCTTCGGCCCTCGATCATCCCACATCTCGACATCCATGATGTGAGGTAATTCATCTAATAGGTTTCTCAGATGATCGAGCTTATTATCAATAGTGTATCCAGCCATCGGCGTCATATGCAGGCGCTCCGGCTTCATCTTAAAATCATCAAGGATACGAGTGAGTTGTTGCTGGAGATGCGGAGGCCGACCAGTCATAATGATGGTTAGCCGTTTAGGGTCTCTGGAAGATTTATAAAATTCCCTAGCGATTGGTTGATTAAGTAATCGATGCGGACAGGGTGAAGGAACGACCGGAGGCTCAAGCGACATGGGATGACTCCAGTAGTTTGCATACCTTGAGATAAGTTCCATGCCAGGCAATTCATGCAACCCTAGTTCAGCATTATGGCGATTCATAACACATCTGGCTTGCTCTTTGGTTGGCGCATGAAACAAGGTATCATCGAAATCAAAGATATCGATCTTATTCTTGTGTCCGTTACTTCGTTCGTTTTCTGATAACCAAAGTTCGAATTTCATTTTTTCTCGCTCATCGACTGTCGAAACTTCTCTGCTTCTAACTCCGACATTCGTTTGCTGATATCTGGACCTTCCACTCCAGCCAATCTAGGATCATGTCCACTAACTGATCGTTGGAACTGTGCAAAGCGGTTAATTATATTCATATCCAATCCCATGAGTGCCGCCCAACCAGCTATCTCTTGATTATGTATGTCGATCATTTCAGGAGTAAACGGAACATTGCCCTTTTCGGGTCGCAATCTTTCTCTTTGTCGGCTGTACTGTGCTACCTCAGACGGATCAAACTTCAGCAAGTTAATCAGGAATTTGACGTTCTCAGGCAACTTGAAACGGTCTACCTCCGTACTCGCTGCGGCCAAAGTTTTGAGCCTTGCTGCAGCCTGATCACCGTCATTATCTTTCAGCAAGAGCGCCATTACGATCTTAGGACTTCGCATCAATCCCTCGTTGTTTCGCAGTTTGTATAGTTGTTCAACACGGGGGTTGACGTTCAGTCCACCAAAGATTCGATCCATGTAACCAAAGTGATGCAGTATCTTGAGGAAGTTCACAGGATTCACAGAAGATCGCAAACCAGCGAATAACTCCTGGCCGATGCGTTCATTGGATATATTCCTTAATGGACTATATTCCTTGAGCGCTTTTGATGTTTTGGGATCGCTCCGTTCAATAACTTCCGGGCCACCTGGATTGTAGCGAGAGAAAAATCGAATCAACCGCATAGGTCGTAAGGGGTCTTCGTCAAATCTTTCTGCCGGATCGCCAACGGGTCTGGCAATCTTATGTTCGATGTCCTCAAAGCCTAGTCCACCATTGTAATCATGGATCAACCCTTCCTCATTGGGCGATAGGGGAATATCGTACATAAGAGCGTTCATAGTCAGATCACGGCGCTTGGCATCCTCTTCCCTTGTAACACCGAACTTTACATCTTCGGGCTTATGTCCACCTGTCTTTCCGATATCTTCACGGAAGGTTGCAATCTCGTAGTTTTCGTACTTAGTATCGTCCGGACTATCAAAACGTGGCACCTGAGCCATTATGACGCCGAATGCCTCGCCTACTGGCTTTGACCTAATTCCCTTAGCCCTAGCCATAGGACTTCTTAGGATGTCCATGACGACCTCTGGTGGGGCATTAGTAGCCAGATCGATATCCTTAGGTTTGAATTTACTACCAGCCCCAGAATGAACATGGAATAAGTAATCTCTTACTGCACCACCAACAACCACAAGATCAAAGTCGGCCTTATGGAATGTACGTTTTAACAGATGCACTTCAGGGTCTAGCGGAATCCGCGCAACCATAGTCTTATGTCTCTCTTGTTCATCATTTTCTATAAATCGACGAAAGCTATTCATTACGGCAATCTGGGAAAAGGGAAGTTTAATCGGTAAAGCAAATAGCCGACTAATGCGGAATATATAACCTTATAGGTAAAGTCAAACACCATCTTCCATCGGCTTTGGTTTACCATCGCCCAACGCTTCGTTTCACCGAGGCCCTCTTTCATTTCATCGACTTTTACTTCCAATTCATTTAGCTCTTCTTCGAGCCGATGGATTTCTTTTTCTGTCAACTTCCCATTGCGGTTCTCTAGCACACTAATTCTTGTGACCATTTCATTGTCTTGAACGGCCTGGTTATCGAGCTTCTTACTTAATAGTGCGTGCTGTTCCAAGAGCATTTTAACCCGCTCATCAATACGTGCTGTCAGGTCAAATATAGCTTTTATTGACTGTGTTACTTCTTTGTAGAGGGTTTCATCCATACTATTCCTAAGAAAGCGGCTGGTTATTGTATATACCTCTATGACAGCAAAACCACCAGTTAAACAACAGAAGGAAGAGCCGCCAGACTTTAATATTCAAGCCAATAATGGCGGCGATTTAACTGAGGTTAGTGAGGATAATAAACCTCTGATTCCTGATAAGAAAATTGTGGACTTCTATGAGGAAGCCATTGAGAATATTCGATCCGACCGTGAACAGGCCCAAGAGGTTTATGAGAACTTCTCTGAAATGGTATTGAATGAGGGCGACCCGAGCGCCGCAAGTAAAGAGGCGTTAATCAGTGCATTGAAAATTAAGTCCGACTCCAATGACAAGATAATCAAAATTCTGGATTTATGGACTAGGATGAAGATGAAAGAGAAAGCTACTAGCACAGAAATTTACGCTTACCAACAAAATAATAAGTATGAGGTGGGACGAACCCCGAATCCTAATATTCGTAAGATGATCGAGAAACTTAATCAGGAGCCAGTGAATGACTAATCTTAACAATCTAAAGCATTGGCTGGAGCAGGGTTTTGCAATGCAGACCGAAGATCAGGACGATAATCCGTCTTTCGGCCCGCCAACTACCGACCCAGGTGTTGGTATCGGTGCCGAGATAGGTAATGCAGCGCCACAGAATCAGGCCGACACCAGTATAACAAATCAACCGCCGGACGATGAAGATGTAACACAAAACCCAGAGTCGCCAGATATGCCTGATGGAATAAGTGACGAGTCTCAGGACTTTGACACTTGGCAAAGAGAATTTTTTGAGCTTTCCATTAAGGGCGATACCAATGATATGCTCGATGCCATTAGCCAGGTGAGAGATCGTAATCTCACGGCGGCTAATCGTCGATTCATTGAAGACAATCTTGATGTCGTTCTGTTCCGACAAGACGCCAACATCGACAAGGCCTCAAAAGAAATTCGCAAGCTGATTAGTCAGGAATTAGATCGCAACAATCCAGCAGTTTCAGTGATGCAGCACATCAATAATACGCTAGAGGCGTATCCATTACTCAGCAATATCTTCATTAAACTGGCTGGCCTGGGCTCGCGCAAAGCTGATTACCACCGTAAATTCATGGCTAGCTTAACTGGATCGGTTATTGTAGGTGGCGGGCATGACAGGGAAGATATGATCTATACAGCTAGGGACTATTCAATCAACCTTTCGACTCGGTTCTATACAAAGTTTGGTGATATCCAAATCGGCAAGTGGACATTACAAGAAGACGACCCAGACCGATACTTGTCTGATTCAGAATTAGATCGATTGCAAGAAGGTTCGCCAGAAGAAAAACGAGTGCTAAGGAGAAGGGTAGTGCTTGAATCTATTGCGAGCAAGTACAATACCCGAGCATTCCTCATTCATATTGTTGAGCCTGACAATGGCGCGATTCATGCCTTTGGTTGGGATATCTCTGAAACCTTACGAGCAGGATATACAGAAGGCAAGTTAGTAGTGCGAAAGAAGAAATCTGAATTTCGAGATGCCATGATTGATGACAACGGAGCAATTATTCCTCTGTTCGATCAAGATATATTGTATAAGCACGAAGGCGGGGGCGCTAACGCAGCCGGTGTACCACAAATGGAAGAAGTGTCATTTATGGAACGAAGAGACGGATCGATTTACCTTACAGCCGATCAAGATGCGATCCAGGATTTGAGTGGCGGCATGCCCGGCATGGTTTATACATCCGAAGCATGGCAGGGCAATCCTAGTGATATAGTAAACCTAATGCGATGCACACCGTCTGTAGTTGAAGTGCTAATGAGGAGATGCTAATGTCAAGTACATTTAGAGAATTTGTCGATTCAAAACAACGGTCTACCCGTAAGCACTTAAATCTTGTCAAGAAGATATTCGAGAAAGAAGGATTCAGAATAAATGATAAGTTGGGTGAACGAGACGATCCTCATATTTTCGTATTCAACCCAGATAGGAATCTATCGTTCGATGGTATACGAGTATATGAAATTGGTGGTGATGTAGCTTACCGGGTACAGAAAGAATCTGAAACGCATCCTTTCGGCAAGGCATATCCTCTGAAAATCGAAAAGATGTTCGATGACTTGCAGGGAGAGGAAGACATGGACGACAATAAAATCGGTCAAGAGATTATTAAATCTGTAACCTCAGAGATAAAGGATTTCTTCGAGAAGAGCTTCAAGGCCGAGAAGGAAGGTCCAGACAAGGGTTACGATCCGCTTGGACAAGTGCATATGCGTACCACCGGAACAGATTACGGCGATAAAGTCGGCAATAATCAAAACCGTTAATTGAGAGCCTCTTCGACCTGACGTTGGAATTGCGTTCGCTCTTCCTCTGCCGTGCGCCTAGCTTCTTCTCTGGTCTCTTTACGACCCTCTTCGGGCTTCTCAATATCATACCCTCCATCAGGCCAATTATATTCTAGTCGATGCGAAAGGGGTGCGCGATTAGCCCAATTATGGGTTGAGTAGAATCCTAGCTCAAAGGCTACGGTATTACCTGCATCCGTATGTTCTGGCATTCTCCCATTCCAGTGTGCAGGCAATCGACTTCTCTCGAACCGAGAGAAGTCGATTGCGGATTCATCGGGCAAAGTGCGGAATGGAAATCTATAGATGTCGCCATTTCCATAATCGACCTCAATCATCACGACCGATTCATCGAGGCTAAGAGCCTGTCCCTTGACGGGAAACATCTTGAGATATGACGAATGTTCGCCGCCATACTCGTACTTGCCTCTCGTATGAATTAGACGGGACTTATATCCGTGACCCAACAGCCAATTTTCAGCCTCCGCAATCGAATTTACCGTTGTGTAGACATGATTCTCGGCGTCCTCAAAAGGAATGTCTGGGTTCTCGAACTTTCTCCAGTTTAACTCCTGAATCATTATCACGTCGGGAGTAGTGGCGTTCTTGTAGGACGTAACACAATATCCAACGAGTAGCACCAACAAAAAAAGTGGTGTGCCAACAAGAATCCAGCGAATAAGATCAAAATCTTCCTTTCGGGCCTGTCTCTGATCGTGCCTTCGTAGGAAGAGCCCTCTTGAAACGTGTGGGTCGAGATATGTTGGTGTGTTGAAGTCAAGATGTTCAGGTCTGTAATCGCTCATGGGGTTTTCCTCAGGATTAGGGTTTCCGCCGCACAGACAGAGGTCACTTGATCATTATAGCACAAATTAGGGGCTAAAGAGCCCAAATCAACGAAAATCCCTAGACATTCCCCCAAAAGAAGCGGGTGTAGAGACGGCTATTAGTCTCCCTACCAAAGTGTGCGGAATTTATTGAGGGAGCGGGTTGGCGTTCGCACAATTTGTTCCATCTCATGCATGCCCTTTGGGCTGGTTAGTTGCTTCCATGCTTTGCGTCGAGTCGAGCGGGTATATCGCTTAAAGACCCGAGCCAGTGCCTCGGCCATATCCATCACTGCTTTGATAGGCTTGGTACTTTCATCAGATTTGCTGTACCGGGCTTCTAAGAATTGTTCAAAGTCTCTCATACCTACCTATGTATACAACCAAGGTGAAGTTATGCCCAACGGAATGAGTTTAGGATTGCCACCCGGCCCTCAAGGTCCCAGGCCGTCGCCAGGTCGGCAACAAGCAACCCCTCAAGCAGCTTGGGCTCCAGGTATGCAGCGGCCGATAGGACCTCCGCCCGCAATAGCACAGCAACTTCCCTTTCGTCGAATCTATTATAAGACGATGCAAAAGGGCACGCTCATTAGTGGTCAATACATGTTCTGGAAGCATGACCCACATCCCTTGGTA